>Ga0272443_10000533_pt1 | contig 68776 bp, 64 predicted proteins | sample SSMAcet12_FD_193581 | JGI IMG/M metagenome (GOLD analysis project Ga0272443, IMG submission 193581) | Marine sediment archaeal communities from Little Sippewissett salt marsh, Falmouth, MA, United States - SSM-Acet-12 | ecosystem: Environmental > Aquatic > Marine > Wetlands > Sediment ...
CCGGAGGGGTTCGGGGTGTATGGAGGCGGTGAGGTGGTGTTGAAATCGGAGGGACGGGTTGTTGAAAATGGTGTGGAGGTCTTGAAAATGAGGGGACGGGTTTTGAAAACGGGTAGCAGGGTCTTGAAAAACTTAACAAGGGTCTTGAAATCTGAAGAAAATGTCTTGAAAACGCAAAAAAAGTCTTTAAAACGCGTGGCAATATAGACTTACGAGAAATTCACAGTTTTATCCCCTAAAGGAGGGAATTATGGCAGAAATCAAAGCAAGGTATCCTAACGAACTTACCGATGAGAATTACGATGAGTGGTTCTCGCGCTGGGTGGCGTGGTTCCTCGCTTTCCCCGATACGGTCGATTATGCGAACTGGCTTCGCGCGGATCTGAACCTGCTCGACGCGGATTTCCATGACAAACGCATGGCGGCCAAGGTGGCAAAGAACGCTCAGGAGGCCGCGACAAATGCCTGGAATACGGCGGTTACGGCGCTTCGCGAGTTGCTCATAAAGCTTCGCATCTCGCTTCCGACACTCACCCCCGGCGACGATTCGGTGCTGGATACGCTCGTTCTTCGCGGCGAGGTTCCGCCGACGGATGTCGATACGCTTCTCGATTACGCCGAACTTGTCGATAAAGCGTGGCAGCCGCTTGCGCTCGAGCCGCTTTATGCGCCGTTCGCGGGGCGTTTGAACCTTATCGCGCCGAATATCGCGGATGTTCAGGCGAAGCGTATTGTTATGGGGCAGGCGATCCTCGGTTACTCGACGACCACCGACGAGAAAACGGCGGCGCGCGAGGTTTGCAATACAAGGGAACGCGCGGTTTTCAACTTTTTCCGTGGCGAGGGCAAGGATTCGACGTTCTGGACGAGTTCGCCTTATGGAATGCCGGGTGGCGGCGAAGACGGTGGCGAGGAGCCGGAGAATTGGGACGATATCCTGACCGGATTCACCGTGAAGGAAGGACCTCCGGGGGACGCCAATGTCTCGGTGAATCTTCATCCGGACGCCGACGGCATCAGAATTTATGTCGCCGAAGGGCCGCTCGGCGATGACAATCAGCCAGAAATGCCGCTGGAACCTGTCGAGCCGCAGGTGCCTCAGCCATATTTCCTGCCGATCTCTGCAGGCGTGCGAAGCTGGATTTGGATTTGCGCAGTCAAAGACGGCGTGGAAGGTCCAATATCCGGCCCGTTGTGGATCGAACCGACGCTGTAACGGCGGCGGGGGCGCTGGCGCGGGGGATGGGATGAGTGGTGCGGGGATTTTTGCTTGCGAAGCAAATGCAAAAATCGTGACAGCGCGGAGGGGAAGGGCGGGCGGTGCGGGGTCTGGCATATGCAACGACAAACGTGGATATACGAAGGGCTGGCGCGTTCGTTGAGTAAGGCGAAGAGTGTTTCGAAATGCAATTCATTGCCGTCGGTTTCAACCGACGGGGCCAATAAATCAAATCCCAAAAAGAAAAAAGCCGACTCAAAATGAATCGGCTGATAAAATAATGCTCCGGAGGAGGGACTCGAACCCACGGCCCGGTGGTTAACAGCCACCTGCTCTACCAGCTGAGCTACTCCGGAGTGATTTTCATAAACTTTTTCCAAAATACTTATTAAAACGCCCAATGTCAAGGCAAAATTAAATCCTGTTTCGCCAATAACTATTGACTATCTAAACCAATATAGATATATTAGGCAACGATATTCGCTATGAAAAATGAAAGTAATAAAATAAAGCCAGGCGTTCGCAATATCACCTCGGGGATCCTTCTAATTGTTGTCTCTCTATGGGCGATTATCGCAATTTTCAGCTATTCATATCCCGATTATTTTACAACGGATAGCTTTATCTATCCGCCTCCAAGAAATATCGAAAACTGGGGTGGGCCAGCAGGAGCTATGTTTGCATTCTGGGCAATCAACACTTTCGGCTATCTTGTTCTGGCATTTCCAATAATTCTGATTTCGATCGGAATTTTTAGGCTATTCAGTTTACCATCGAAGAAAGTCCTAAGACTCGCGGGAATTATTATTGCGGGACAGGGTATATTATCAACGCTTTTTGCTCTTCCCGGGGGAAATCTCTCAGAAAGATTATCCGGCAAATACGGAATGGCTCTCTCGGATGCGTTGATATCGCTAATTGGAAAGGGCGGCGCATATACATTTACTATTATATTGTTCCTCGCGTTCGTGATAATTATAAGTGGATTCGATTTGAGAAGACTATTTCAATCTTCTTCGCAGTCGTTGAAAAAGTTACTTATGGTTAATGCAGCTCGAAAAGAGCGCAAAAACAGTCGCGAGAAAAGCTCACGCCAAGAGCTCCTCGATAACTACCGCAAAGATCAATTCGAATTGCGCGACAAATCGTCTTCGGGCAAAATAATCCCCGGTGTTAAATCTTCGCAACAGAAACCTCCGAATAAGGAATCTCTCCCTGAAGAAGAGATCGAAGAGGAAAAAGAGGAAAGATATTCAAGGGCTTCGCATATGGAGTTCATTCCACCTCCAATTCGTAAGCCATATAAAGAAAAAGAGGCCAGAGAAAAACTCGCACCAGAGGAAAAGAAAAAGTACTATCCGCCACCACCTCACGCGGATACTATAAATCCCGAGAAAATCAGGGAAAGGAAAGAGGCCAGCCTTAAAAACGGACCTACAATGCAAGAGCAACCCAGGGAGAATCACCAGGATTCGGAAACACCAAAATTAGGCCACGAACCGCCTTTGCCGGAACCTGTTTTGGAAGACGCCGAGCAGACCATTTCATCGAAATCTCAAAAGCCGGATATAAAACAATCGACTCCGGTGTTGTCTTCTGCCAAAAAAACGGTTTCTCCGGATAGCTATAGCTACGATCCACCGGGATATGATATTCTTATCACCGAAGAAACTGGCAACGACTCAATCTCCGAGGATCATCTGCATGATTTGGCGCGTTGTTTGATGGAGACTCTTAAGAGTTTCAATGTTGACGGTAAAATTACCGAAATTTGTCCCGGCCCGGTGATCACTCGCTACGAACTCGAACCCGCCGTTGGAATAAAAGTTAGTCGCATTGCTAATCTGGCCGATGACATTGCTCTCGCTTTACGGGCAAAGGACATTCGAATTGTAGCACCAATCCCCGGCAAAGGTGCTGTCGGGATCGAGGTCCCAAATAAAGTGATGAGCACGGTTCGCATCAAATCAATTTTGAAGACCGATGTATTTAACGACTCCGATTATAAATTGCCCCTCGCGCTGGGCAAAAGAGTGGACGGCTCACCCGCGGTTGTCGATCTGACAAAAATGCCCCATTTACTTATAGCCGGAGCAACGGGAAGTGGAAAATCGGTATGTATCAACAGCATTATCACCAGCCTGGTTTATAAGAGTAATCCGGTAGATGTTCGTTTAATTATGATCGATCCCAAACGTCTGGAGCTCTCCGTTTATAAGAATATTCCTCATCTTGCCGCACCTATTGTAGTCGAACCGAAACACGCATCGATCGCTTTGAATTGGGCTGTCGAAGAGATGGAGGCCCGTTACGATCAGTTGAGTACCGTGGGCGCTAGGTCTATTGCAGAGTATAATGATATTGTTAGTTCTAAAGGGAACGAACTTAAGCTGCAGAAACTGGGATATCTGGTAGTTATTGTGGATGAACTCGCTGATTTAATGGTTCTGGTGGCCTCAGAAATCGAAGAACCGATCGCCCGTCTGGCTCAGATGGCTCGCGCGGTGGGAATTCATATGGTAATCGCAACTCAAAGGCCGAGCGTAGATGTTATCACCGGATTAATCAAGGCTAATTTCCCGAGTAGAATCGCATTTAAAGTTAGAAGTAAAATCGACAGCCGAACAATCCTGGACATGAATGGCTCAGAGCGTCTTCTGGGTAGAGGAGATATGCTATATTTGCCAAGCGGCTACGCAGAACCAATTCGTATTCATGGAAGCCTTATCACTACAGCAGAAACCGAGAGAGTGGTTGATCATCTTAGGGATTTCCCAAACCCCTATCCCGATGATATGCTCGATTTTGATGAAAAGGAACAGGAAATCGCTATCGAAGGCGACAGGGATGACCTGTTCTGGGAAGCCGCTAAGCTTGTGGTAATGTATAATCAGGGGTCAACCAGCTTTTTACAAAGAAAGCTGCGAGTCGGTTACACCAGAGCTGGCAGCATTATTGATCAACTGGAGCAAGCGGGAATTGTCGGACCGTTTCAGGGAAGTAAGGCAAGAGATGTTTTAATTGACAATATCGAGTCTCTCGATAAATTAAAAGAACAGTGATAGTAATTTTTCTATCGCTAAATAGTTTTTTTTCTATTATATTAAAGAAAATATTGATTTAAATTTTCATTTAACCTGAGGGTTATTATGAACCTTAACCAGTTTTTATTATCTATAATCAAACGTGGAGCCAGCGATATCCATTTCAAAGTTGGAAGTCCGCCGGTTATTAGAATTTTCGGCGATCTGGTGGTTAGTAAATCTGCACCACTACGCCCACAGGACACCAGCGCTCTGGCGTTTACTTTTCTCAACGAATCTCAGGGAAGATATTTTGACTCTTTCACTGAGATCGACACAACCTATACTATCGGCGATGATGCCCGATTCAGAGTAAATATCTATAAAGCACGTGGGCATTTCTCTATCGCTATGCGCTATATTCCGGTGAATGTGCCAGATCTGAAAAGTCTTGGTTTGCCGGAAGTTGTTCCAAAATTTGCACTCGAACAGAGGGGGCTGGTTCTGGTGACTGGTGTTACTGGAAGTGGTAAATCCACAACTCTGGCCGCCATGATCGATTATATTAATCGAAACAAGCGCAAACACATTATCACTATCGAAGATCCGATCGAGTTTATTCACAAAGATATAAAAAGTGTTATTAACCAACGTGAGATCGGTGTCGATTCGCCAAACTTTATCACCGCCATGAAGGCTGCCATGCGCGAGGATCCCGATGTGATTCTAATCGGCGAGCTTCGAGATGCGGAAGCCGTGGCAACATCGATAAGAGCTGCCGAAACCGGCCATTTGATATTATCGACTTTCCACACCGTGGATACGAAAGAGACAATCAATTCCATAATCGGTTTTTTCCCCGAAGAACAACAGCCTCAGGTGCAGGCCCAGTTGGCGGCAAACTTAAGAGGTATTGTCTCTCAGAGATTGATTCGCAAAAAAGACGAGTCGGGCAGAGTACTTGCTCCGGAAATTCTGGTTAACACACCAACCATGCGCTCCTGTATTCTGGAAATCGAGAAACGTGAGGATATCCCCTATTATCTCTCGCAAGGCGGCCCTGAGTATGGTATGCAATCTTTCGATCAGGCAGTAATGAAACTTTACAAAGCCGATCTGGTTAGCTATGAGGATGCTCTGGCCAATGCCAGCAGTCCGGCTGAATTTGAACGTGCACTTCAATTCGGATGATCAAAATTAAGAAGCCTTCGGATGCTCCTACTGCAAAACCCGGAGGGTTTTTATGGAAAATCCTTGCCAGTTTTTTCGGCACGGGATATTTTCCTGTAGCGCCCGGCACTTTTGCTTCGGTTATCGCAATTCTGATTCTATGGTTCATCCCTTATAGTCATGTTCTCTGGGTAATTCTAATTATCGGAATTACTCTATTGGGGATTTTAGTCTCTCAGAAGGCCGAATTTTACTGGGGTAAAGATCCATCGAAAATCGTTATCGATGAAGTTATCGGATGTATAATATCGGTGATATTTTTACCTAAATCGATTCTCCTTTATGCGGGTGCTTTTCTCGCCTTTCGATTTTTTGATATATTCAAACTCGAACCCGCCAAAACGGTTGAGAAGAAGTTCCATGGCGGCACTGGCGTAATGTTCGATGATATCGTAGCGGGCATATACGCCGCAATATTAGTCAATTTGATTAATATAATTTTCCCTCAAATACAAAATTTAATATGAACTGCGTGATAATATCTATAGGCGATGAATTGTTAGCTGGACGAACCGTGGATACAAACTCCACTTTTCTGTCCGGGTCATTGAAAAGAATGGGTATTAGTACTTCGTTGAAAATTACGGTTCCCGATCAACCCGAAGCTATCGAGGAAGCTCTTTTGCAGGCATTTAATACTGCCGATCTGGTGATAACTACAGGCGGATTAGGCCCAACATGCGACGATAAAACCCGCCGTGTGATAGCGGATTTTTTTAATCTTTCTCTTAATTTAGACGAAGAAATCCTGAAGAAAATTGAGGAAAAATTCGCGCGTCGTGGAATTCCTATGCCAGAAGATGTTCGTTCTGAGGCCATGGTTCCCGAGGGTTTTATCCCACTGGCCAACAACGAAGGTATCGCTCCGGGGCTTTTCTATAAAACTCCAAAAGAAAAGAACTTACTGGTTCTCCCTGGTGTTCCTGGCGAGCTTAAATATATCTTCACCATTTCATTTCAAGAGATTTTGAATTCATTTGATTGCGTGGAAACTTTCGAAACCCGGAGATTTTTCACTACCGGGATCACCGAAAGCAACCTCTACGATATAATTAAAAACACTCTATGCGATTTCGATATGAGTAATGTAGCGTTTTATCCTTCTACTCTGGGCGTTGAAATCAATCTGCATATGAAAAAAGGTGATGAAAACGATTTCATAAAGGAGAAGCTAATTGCCGATGCTTGCCAGCAATGGTGTTACTCTCGAAAGCATAAAAATATTGTTTATTCCATCGCGGAGATACTGAAGGAACGAGCTTTAAGCGTTGCGGCCGCAGAAAGTTGCACTGGCGGTCTTCTCTCATCGCGACTTGTGGATATTCCCGGTGCCAGCGGATGGTTCTATGGTGGAGTTGTCGCCTATAGCAATGATATCAAAACTGAAATGCTCGGAGTAAAAGAAGAATCGTTAATTAAACACGGCGCGGTTTCTGCGCAAGTTGCCGCGGAAATGGCTATCGGTGCAGCACAAAGAATGAACAGCGATTTTGGTCTTTCAACTACCGGTATCGCCGGGCCTTCCGGAGGAACAGAGTCAAAACCGGTGGGAACCGTTTATATCGGTGTTCACACTCCCAATGGAACTTCGGTAAGAAAATATCGCTTCATGGGAAGTAGAGGTTTTCATCGCGAGCGCTCTTCGCAGGCCGCTTTATGGATGCTATATCTACACTTGACCGACAATTATTATAACCATAATTGGGGAGAAGGAAGTACACAGGAGGATTTTAATGCCTAAAAGGGATTCTCTAAAAATCAGGACATTTATTTGTTTGGAACTTCCGGAAGAAATCAGAAATTATATTTACAAAGAGATGGTTCAACCGTTGAAAACATCGAATATTCGATGTTCCTGGGTTTCGCCGGAGAATATTCATCTTACACTCAAATTTCTCGGCGACATTTCAACTGAAAAAATCGAACTCATCGAGAAAGTAATCTTCGACTCGACTGAAAATATCGAGGATTTTGAAGTACAATTATCGAAAATGGGCACATTCGGCGGACGTAGAATCCGCGTGGTATGGACCGGCATAGATGGTGATGTGGACAGGATTGGAGATCTGGCAAAGAATCTGGATAAAGCCCTATCTAAGATTGGATTCAAGCGCGAGAAAAGAAAATTCTCTGCTCATATAACACTCGGTAGAATTAGAGATCAAGAAGGTATTGAGAGATTGCTTGAGATTCTCAGGGGCATCGAAGTCAAATCGGATTCTTTTACTATCAATAGAGTTATTTTAATGAAAAGCGAACTAACTCCTCGGGGAAGTATATATAGCCCGCTTGGAGTATTTCACTTGAATAATTAGTGAAAAAGCAATATTATATAGTGCGAAATGAATTATAAAAATTGGAGGAGCGGTGTCAAAAAAAGATACAGGAAAAGATAAGGCTATTAATCTGGCAATTGACCAGATACACAAAGCTTTTGGCGATGGTTCTATTATGCGACTGGGTGACAGTACGCAGCCCAAAAAAATCCCATCTATTTCCTCGGGCTCAATTAATCTAGATCTGGCCCTTGGTGTGGGAGGCTTTCCTAAAGGTAGAGTAAGCGAGATTTTCGGCCCGGAATCTTCAGGAAAAACCACTCTGGCTCTGCATGTAATCGCTGAAGCCCAAAAAAATGGTGGTTTGGCAGCTTTTATCGATGCAGAACACGCTATGGATCCTACTTACGCCGAAGCCCTGGGAGTAGATATCGATAATCTCTGGGTAGCACAACCGGACCACGGTGAGCAAGCTCTGGAGATATGTGAAACTCTGGTAAGAAGTGGCGCAATCGATGTAGTGGTTATCGACTCTGTGGCTGCTCTTGTGCCACGTGCTGAAATCGAAGGCGATATGGGAGACCGTCAGGTAGGTGCACAGGCCAGATTAATGAGTCAAGCTCTGCGCAAACTGACTTCGGCAATCAACAGATCCGGAACTGCAGTGATTTTTGTTAATCAAACTCGTATGAAAATTGGTGTAATGTTCGGAAATCCGGAGACAACATCCGGTGGTGTAGCTCTTAAATTCTATTCCACGGTTAGAGTCAATATTCGCAAAGGCGCTTCCATTAAATCTAAAGATGAAAATATTGGAAGCAGAACTTATGTTCAGGTTGTTAAAAACAAAGTGGCTCCACCTTTTAGAAAAACACAATTCGATATTATCTATGGAGAAGGAATCTCGCAGGAAGGTGAACTTCTTGATATAGGCGTGGATGAGGATATTATCAAAAAGAGGGGCACATGGTATTCTTACGGCGAAGAAAAACTTGGTCAGGGACGCGAACAATCCAGAGATTTTCTAAAAGAGAATCAAGATATAAAAAACGAAATTACCAAAAAAATCAAAGTCAAGATCGGCCTTATTTCTGAAGAAGATAATAAAGAAGAGGATATCAATAAAAAGCCAGCCGAATAATCGGCCGGCTTTTAAGAACTATAGCAAAAGATCTCCCCAAATGGGAGACTAAAGGCTTTTACAGTCGCCGTCAGTGTCTAGAACCTGCTCTCCCAAAGGGGTCATCGCATTGTCGCAACTGCTCGGGGACAACCTTCATTATAAAATTGTTAGAGATCTTTGCTTCGTCCTTAGATACAATATAAACAAATATAATTCGATATCAAGCTCAAAGGTTGAAATTATGAAACAGATTTCTTTTCTTGCTATATTTTTTATCCTTTTAATATGTGGATGCTCTCAAACCTACTATGGCAAATATATAACTATCAATGTCAAACAAGATCCAATAGAGGAGTTCCAGACCAACGATTATACAGTTTTAGCCTTTGAAAATAAGAAGAATAGCGGTCCTGAATCATGGCAATGGGAATTCTGGGTTTTTTACAATGATGTTCAATATTATACGTACAGGCTAAGATCGCGTATTGTAGCGGGTTCAAGGAGTTTCTTTCTTGTGGAAATCAACCCCGAGGAGCGCTCTACCACTATTGCTTCGTTTCAGGCACAGCCGATCTACGATCGTGTAAAAGATCGCTTGATTGCTCAATTGAATAAAATTGGAAGTCCTACTTTTTAGGAACCGTTACGTTTATTCTCTGCTACCACTTTAATAGTATTGTAATAAGCATCGATAGAGGCTCCAGCGTCGGCCCACCAACCTTCTAAAACGCTATACTGAAGCTGATTCTTTCTAAGATAAGCATTATTCACATCTGTGATTTCCAGCTCTCCTCTGTTGGATACTTCGAGTGTATCTATTATATCGAAAACTTGAGAGTCGTACATGTAGATACCAACTACAGCATAATTCGATGGTGGATTTTCTGGTTTTTCCTGAATCTCTGAAACTTTATTATCCGGCCCAAATTTAGCTACTCCGTAATCTCTGGGATCTTTTACTTTCTTAAGAAGAATTCGGCCGCCTTTTTCCTGCCTTTTAAATTCATCCACCGCTGGTTTTATACTGCTTTCAATAATATTATCCCCGAGAAATACTACTGTTTTGTCGTCATCAACAAAGTGCCTGCATAATCCCAGAGCTTCCGCGATTCCACCTTCGTTCTCCTGATAAGCGTAATTTAGATGTTTAAGACCAAATTCGCTGCCATTGCCGAGAAGCCTAAGGAATTCGCCGGCGTGGTTTCCACCGCAGACAATCATAATATCATCTATCCCGGCATCAACCAGAGATTTTATGGGGTAATAAATCATGGGAGAGTTATAAACCGGAAGTAAATGTTTATTGGTAATTTTCGTGAGGGGATTAAGTCTAGTTCCCAGGCCGCCGGCTAATACTATACCTTTCATTTTTGCTCCAGATCTATTTATGGGTTAATTATTTCTCCAATGATAGATATAGCAAAATAGACGCCAGATAAGAAATTTTTATAAATTGATAATCTGTAATACTTGATCCATGTGATCGACGGTCTTGATATCTAATCCCTTCTTGACTTCTATGGGAATTTTCTCAAGGTCGGGTTCATTAGCTTTTGGTATTATCACCGTCTTAAGTTCGTATCTTTTAGCAGCAACCAATTTTTCAGCAAGGCCGCCTATGGGAAGAACATGGCCCGCCAGGGTTATCTCTCCGGTCATGGCAATATCGTTCTTGAGGGGTCTATTCTTAAACAGGGAAGCCAAAGCGGAAGCTATAGCTATTCCCGCGGAAGGCCCGTCTTTGGGGGTGGAACCTTCCGGAACATGAATATGAATCATATCTTTTTCTCCCAGAGGATCAATATCCGAGAATTTATTCCTGATGAAAGTCAATGCCGCGCGAGCGGATTCTTTCATCACGTCGCCCAATCGTCCGGTGAGAAGCAATTTTTTTTCGCCGTTGGTAATAGCGGTTTCAAAACGAAGGATTTCTCCGCCAGCAGAAGTCCAAGCCAAACCCAGAGATTCTCCCGATAACATCTTATCTGGAATAAGGGCTTCTTTATATTGAGGGACTCCCAGATATTTTTCCAGATCTTTATCAGATATATCTACCCTTTTTGGCTTACTATCTCTTTTAACTATTCTTGAAGCAAGCTGCCGCAGAACTTTATTTATCATGCGCTCCAGCTCTCTCACACCCGCCTCGCGAGTCCATCCCTTAATTAGTGCCTCGAAAGCTGAATCGCTTAATCTGATATTGATATCTTCTAAGCCTGTGGCTATTTTGGCCTTTTTCACAAGAAAATTTTTTGCAATTTGCTTTTTTTCACTCAATAAATAGCCCGGAATTCTCAGAAGTTCCATACGATCGAGAAGTGGTGGTGGTATTCCCGCTATTGTGTTTGCTGTAGTAATAAAAAACACTCCCGATAAATTAAATTCGAGTTCCATATAATGATCCACGAAAGTGCTATTTTGGTCAGGATCTAAAACTTCGAGTAAGGCTGCCGCAGGGTCACCACGAAAATCTGCTCCGATCTTGTCTATTTCATCAAGAAGAAAAACCGGATTTTTACTTCCCGCTTTTTTAATCTGTTGGATAATTCTTCCGGGGAGAGCTCCAATGTAAGTCCTTCTGTGTCCACGGATTTCAGCTTCATCTCTGACTCCCCCAAGCGAGACTCTCACAAAATTCCTCTGCAACGCACGAGCAATGCTTTTTCCCAGCGAAGTTTTTCCAACTCCGGGAGGTCCAACCAGACATAGAATCGGGCCTTTTACCGATTTTGATAAGGACATTACTGCAATATGTTCAGTAATCCTTGTTTTGATTTTATCGAGGCCATAATGGTCCTCATCCAATATCTTTCTGGCACGCTCGATATCCAGATTATCCTCGGTGGTATTTTCCCATGGAAGAGAAAGAATCCAATCGAGGTAATTATGCAAAACTGCGGCTTCCGGGCTCGATGGATGTGTTCTATCGAGTTTCTTGATTTCTCCTTCGGCCTTTTCCTTTACTTTATCAGGCAGTTCGGTTGCATTCATTTTATCGTAAATCTCTTCCACTGCAGGAGAAGAAAACTCGCTGTTGAGTTCTTTTTTTATTACATCCATCTGCTCGCGAAGATAATATTCTCGTTGCGATTCGGTTATCTTCGAACGAACTCTATCGTCGATATCCTTTTCAAGCCTTAGTATCTCTATCTCTCTGCCAATGTGTGCAAGAATTTGGCCAAGGCGGTCCGCCACGGATTTTGTGGCAAGCATCTTCTGTTTGGCGTTCAATTTCAAAGGCAGATGCGCTGCGATAAGATCGGCTAATTTCTCCGGCTTAGGTTCGGAAGTCTCTATAGCATTGACTATCTCGTCAGGAACGGAATCTTCCATATGGGAATATATAATAAATCTCTCCAGCGCTTTTCTGGCAAGAGCTTCTATTCGCGGGGTTACCTTTTCTGAATCTTCTTCGAATTCTTCACAGGTAGCCTCGGTGTAATTCCTTCCGTAGAAATATCGAATAACTCTAAGTCGTCGTTCACCTTGAACTAAAATCTTTAGAGATCCTTCCGGCAAACGCATAACTTGAAGAACTTTGACCTCAATCCCAACTCTATATAAATCTGAGGATTTTACCTCATCCTTGATTGAATTTTTCTGGGCAACCAGAAATAATTTTTTGTTTCCCATCATGCAATCCTGAACGGCTGCAAGACTTCGAGGTCTTCCTACCAGAATTGGAAAAACCATATTTGGATAGCCCAGAATCCCTCTCAAGGGAACTATTGGAAGTTTTATTGTCTTTGAATTAGCCATAGTTCGATAAACATAAATCTATTTAAATATAAAGTCAAATAGTATTAATTGATATTTTCTTCAGTTAGTCTTAACTTCATATAAAATATAGTTTTACGCGTGGCGGTTTTTTTCCGCATTAAATTTAACTTTTTTCCTTTTCTATGATTTTCAAGGACTTAGAAAGAAAAATTTTTTTATTCAATTTGTCCCTTGACAGTTTAACTAATATCCCATATTTTAGTTTCAGACGGTGAAATTTTAACAGCAAATTTATGAATTACCGCGAATAATTAAGTGAAATCCCAAATTAGTGGGTTTATGTGGAATATTCGATTTGATTTTAAGTGCATTTTGGGAAAACTTGTTTGATTATACTGATTCTTTTGGTGTTGATAAGTTCCGTCAAAAGGGGGAATTGACTCCATAAAAGTAAGCTGTGCAAGGGCTTAAGTTGTCAACAGGTATTGTTGATATGTCCAAATTGTGTAATAATTAGAATCTATCATAATGACTTATAATAACGTTGATTTTTGGAAAAAATGTCTTGAAAATATCAGGTCGAGGATAAATCGCCAGAGTTTTACTACCTGGTTTTCAAATACTCAGGGGTTAGCCGCAGAGGGAAATAATCTGGTAGTATTAATAAAAGATCAGTTCACTGCGGATTGGCTCGAACAACACCATCTGGAGATGATCTTCGATGTAATCTCGAGTATATGCGACGAGGAAATAGAACTCACTTTTGCGGTTAAGCAAAAAGACGGCTCGCTTTCATATACTGTTCCGGAACTTACCAAATACAAACATTACGATTCGGATACCGCTTCAGAAGACAGACACCTCAATTCGAAATTCACTTTCGATACTTTTGTAGTTGGTGATTTTAATCGTTTTGCTCATGCAGCAGCTCTTGCTGTGGCGGAAGCTCCGGGGAAAAATAAGTATTCTCCTCTCTATATTTACGGCGGAACCGGCCTGGGAAAAACCCATTTGATTCAGTCTATCGGGCATTTTATTAAAGAAGAAAATCCAAAATCGAAGGTACTTTATGTTACCAGCGAAAGATTCACCAACGAATTTATTGGAAGTCTGATAAACAAATCTACTGCCGAATTCAATCGTGTTTATCGAAACGTCGATGTTATACTTGTGGACGATGTTCAATTCTTCACTGGCAAGGAAGCTATTCAAAAAGAATTCTTCCACATTTTTAATTCGCTCCATCAGAAGGGAAAGCAAATAGTCCTAACTTCTGATGTAGCCCCTTCCAATATTACCGGCCTGGAAGATCGGTTGATGTCTCGCCTTAAATGGGGCCTTGTCGTAGATATCAGACCTCCTGATCTTGAAGGTAGAATGGCAATTCTCAAACACAAAGCTGAAGCAGATGGCCTGGCGTTAAATGAAGAGATTTTGACCTATATCGCCGAGAATATCACTTCGAATGTAAGAGAATTGGAAGGGACGCTTATAAGACTTCTAGCCTATGCTTCCATTACCGGCTGCGAAATTAATATCAACGTAGCTCGCGATGTTTTGGTTCATTACCATAATGGTAAAAAGCATAAAGTCCTTGGACCTCCCGATATTTGCAAAGAGGTTAGCCTTATGTTTGGCGTACCAGAGAAGAGTCTTATCAATAAAAGAAGGACACAACCCCTTGCTCTAGCTCGTCAAATTGCCATGTATCTATGCCGTAAGATGACAGATAATTCTCTAAAATCTATCGGACTATATTTTGGCGGGCGTGATCATTCAACTGTAATACACGCGGTTAACACTATCAAATCTCTTAAGAAAAAGAACCGCGATATCGCCGAAAAGATAGATTCTATAAAATCTAATCTCCATTGATTTATCGAAGCTAATATCAATCATACATCATGTTGATTAAATGTGGATAACCTCTTTAAAAGTAAGCGGTTATTCACATTTTCTTTGTTTGGGTATATATCTTTGGAGTATTCCACCCTTATTCACTTTTCTTTGTGGATATTTCTCTTTTTTTATTATGCTTCTCTGTAAGAACTTAAGTCTTTTTTTGGGGATTATCCACATAATTCACACTACTATTATTACGACGAATTATTTATATATAAAATACCCTTAAAGAATATATATAATAGATAAGAGCAAAAAATATCTCTTTAACCAAATCCATTTTGTCTTGCTTTAAAATAGAATTTAGCCTATATTTATAAAAATTATCAATATTTGAGAATATATATTTAAAGGGGGCTGAATGAATTTTTCGTGTGAACGTGGAGAATTACTGGATGTAATATCTAATATTCAACCAGTAATACCCACTAGATCTACTCATCCTGTACTATCAAATGTCCTGCTTCTTGTTGAAAAGGAAGGACTAACTATTCTTGGTACTGACCTGGATATCTCTATAAAAGGCAAGGTTGAAGGTTCTGTTATCGAAGAAGGCGCTATCGCTGTTCCAGCTAAAAGGCTATTGGAATTATTAAGAGAACTGGGAGAAGGTGAAGTAAATCTTAAAAGAGATGGCGAAAGAATTATTATTAAGAAAGGAACCGGTAGATTTACCGTATCCGGAGTAGAAAAAGAAGATTTTCCGGTAGAAGATATCCTTGGTGAAAAACAAAAGGAAATCAAACTAAAATCATCTTATCTCGAGGATATGCTAAAAGCTACTACATTTGCTATATCATCAGATGTAGCAAGAATTTCGTTGTCGGGTTTATTTTTGAAAACTCAGGGCAAAGAGATAATTGCTGTGGCAACTGATGGTCACAGATTAACCATGATCAAAAAGGAACTCGAAGAAGAATCTTCTGAGGAGTTCGAGATGATTATCCCACAGAAAACAGTGGGCAATCTAAATAAGATGCTTGGTAGCGAAAAAGAAGTTCATATGATTATCGGCAACGGAACCGTGTGTTTCGATATAGGAAAATATACTTTGACAAGTAAGCTCATTATGGAGAAATTTCCCGATTATACTCAGGTTATTCCCAAGGATAACACCATGGTCTTAATAGCGGAGAAAAGTATATTTAGTTCTGCGGTAAAGAGAACTTCGGTGCTTTCGAATCCACTTACTCATCTGGTTAAGCTAAAAATAAACGAAGGCAAATGCGAGCTTTCAAGTAGCGATTATGATGTAGGAGGAGAAGCATACGAGGAAATAGATGTAGATTATTCAGACGATCCAATAACCATAGGATTTAATTCATCATATTTAATGGAAATACTTAGACATATTGAATCCGATGAGATTAAAATAATGATGAAGAACCCTCTTTCTTCTTCTTTGATTGTACCATTACCGCAAGATGAAGGAGAAGAATATCTTTCGATATTAATGCCGCTGAGATTGCCGGAGGACGAGACTTGATAAAAAAGCTCCGTCTCCAGAATTTCAAAGCATATGACAAGGCGGAGCTCGAGTTTAATCCTGGATTCAATCTTATTACAGGACCAAACGGAGTTGGTAAAACCAGCTTATTAGAAGGATTGGCTCATCTGGGATTTGGCAGTTCACCATGGCTCAATAGAAGCGCTCTGGTAGTTAAGGAGGGCACTTCTTATGCAATAATTGATGGAAGAGGGGAAGAACGGGGTTGTGAAGTGAAGATGCGTATAAATCGCAGCGGCAAGAAAGAAGTATATATCTCTGGGAAAAGAGCTGCAAGACTTTCGGAGCTTCTCGGATTGTTTCCTATGACCGCTATTGGACCTCAGGAAATCGATTTGATAAAAGGATCACCGGGAGGAAGACGGCGGATGATGAATTCGATCCTATGTCAGATGGATAAATTATATACAGATTCACTGGCCAGATATAAGAAGTTCCTCCAGGATAGAAATGTGACATTAAAAAAGGTGAAGAACAATGAAGTAGCGGGAGGAGAAGTTTTACTGGAGACTATAGAAGAAAATATGGCTAGAGAAGCTGCGGTTGTTATGCAGCACCGAGATAATTTTGTGAATAAACTTAGCAAAAAATCTTCTAATATATATAATGATATAACCGGTGAAACTGGCGGAGAAATGGGAATAGAATACCAACCCACTATTAGGGTGGAAAACATGGGAAAAGGAGAGATCGAAAAAGAATATCTCAAAAGGATTTCAGCACGGAGAAAAAGAGATATCGACACAGGGGAGACAGTTATTGGGCCACATAGGGATGATTTATTGTTTAAAAAGAACGATGAGGCAATGGATGTTTTTGGTAGCTGGGGACAGGCAAGAATAGCTTCGATTAGCACTCTAATATCTGGATCTCAGTTGCTTTTTAAAGAAAGGGAAAAATCGCAAAAAGTAAGTCTGCTGCTGGACGACTGTTTTGCAGAACTCGACCCGGAGAATACTGAGAGGTTTTTACATTGTATCTATGATACAGGCCAGGTTTTCCTTGTTTCTCCCAGACCGATAGATCTACCGGAAAATATTGAATGTTCTAAATTCGTTTTCGAAGGTATAGGAAATATTAAAGAGGTGGATTGATGGCTCAGATGGAGAGTATCGGGGATATTATTATGAAAATCCTTGCTGGGAGTAATCTTGAGCAAGGGATTAAAAAGGGAGAAACATTAGATATTTGGGAAGATGTAGTGGGAAAAGAAATCGCCAGACATGCTGAGGCGATTCATGTTGAACAGGGAATTCTTTTTGTTAGAGTTAACGACTCGAATTGGCGTTCCGAATTATCTCTGATGAGTGAACAAATTATAGAGAAAATTAACGATCATTTCGAGGAAAAGCGGATACACAGAATACATTTAGTTTAAAAGAGAGTTATATAATGACCAAATCTATTAGAGATTATACTGCAAAGTCTATTAAGGTTCTGGAAGGTCTGGATGCGGTACGTAAAAGACCGGCTATGTACATAGGATCTACAGGCCCTGAAGGATTACACCATCTGGTTTATGAAGTAGTCGATAATTCTATCGATGAAGCTCTGGCGGGCGATTGCGATACAATCAAAGTAACTATACATACAGGCAACTCTGTAACTGTGGAAGATAATGGTAGTGGAATTCCTGTGGATGAACACCCAACGGAAAAAATTTCTGCTGCGGAAGTCGTTATGACTAAGCTTCACGCCGGAGGAAAATTCGATAATAAATCATATAAAGTTTCCGGAGGATTGCACGGAGTTGGAGTTAGTGTTGTAAATGCCCTTTCAGAAAAATTGGAGTTAACGGTTAAAAGAGATGGGCATGTTTATCGTCAAACATATACCAGAGGAATGCCGGATGGTCCGATGGAACAGGAAGGAAATACTACAAAAACAGGAACGAAGATTACTTTCTATCCAGATCCGGAGATTTTCGAGCAAACAAAGTTCTCTTTCGATGTGCTTTCTTCGAGATTGAGAGAATTGGCTTTCTTAAATAAAGGAGTTAAGATTTCGATTAACGATGAGAGGGCTTCGGAAGATGAAAAAGCTCGTGAAAAAAAGCATGATTTCAAATACGATGGTGGAATTATAGAGTTCGTTCAATATCTCAACAAGGCTCGTGGAACCTTGAGTAGGACACCATTCTATTTCGAAAAAACAAAAGACGATGTAATGGTCGAAGTATCACTTCAATATAATGATAGCTATAACAGTCTTATATATACATTTGCTAATAACATTAATACAATTTCTGGAGGTACCCACGAAACAGGTTTTAAATCAGCCTTAACTAGAACATTGAACAATTATGCTAAAGAAAAAGGGATTTTTAAGAAAGATGCGAAATCCATATCTGGAAACGATACCAGGGAAGGATTGGTTGCAGTTATATCTGTGAAGCTCCCAAATCCACAGTTCGAAGGGCAAACCAAGGCCAAGCTGGGAAATTCCGAAGTTAAAGGGATTGTAGAGCAACTTATGAATGAAGAATTTGGCTCTTATCTCGAAGAAAATCCTTCGGAAGGTAAATTGATAGTAAGTAAAGTTCTTTCTGCTATGAGAGCCAGAGCCGCAGCCAGAAAAGCTCGAGAGCTTGCCCGACGCAAAACTGCTTTGGATAGCGCCGCTCTGCCCGGAAAACTTGCAGATTGCCAATCTAAAGATCCTAGCGAATCAGAATTGTATATTGTCGAGGGAGATTCGGCAGGTGGGAGTGCAAAACAGGGAAGAGATAGAAAATTCCAGGCAATTTTACCTTTGAGAGGTAAGATTCTCAACGTGGAAAAAGCTCGTTTCGACAGGATGCTTAAAAACGAACAGATTAGGACGTTAATCACAGCCATGGGTTGTGGTATAGGCGATGAAGAGTTCGATATAGAGAAACTAAGATATCATCGAATTATAATAATGACTGACGCGGATGTTGACGGAGCCCATATCAGAACACTGCTTCTCACTTTTTTCTACAGGCAGATGCCGGAGATTATAAAAAGAGGGTTTCTTTATGCTGCACAACCGCCGCTATACAAAGTTCAACGAGGCAGAAAAGATATTTATATTATCGATGAAGAGAAAATGAATGATTTTCTTATCGAAAGCGGAGCTAGTATGCTTCATTTATATAGCCAGGATAGGGCGAATCAGCTTAACGGAAAATCGCTGGTAAACTATCTCAATAAAATAGCTCGTTTCAGCTGGATAATGAATTATTTCGTTCGTAGGGGAATACCTAAGGATGTTATTGGAAGTATCGCTTTGGTTCGAGATTTGAATCAACAGACCTTAAAAGATCAGGTTAAATTCCTCGAAATAATTGGAAAAATTGGTTCGCGGACAAGAAAATTGGGTTTCGAAGTAAATTATCATACAAAGCGTGATGAAGAACATTCATGTTGGTATGGAGTTTTTGAATACGAAAGAAGAGAAATTCAGGGAGATGTTGTTATAGACTACGAATTCTTAGATTCACCCGAATACAAACAACTTAACAAACAGGCTTCCAGATTACTCGATTTCGCTACACCACCGCTTTTCGTTAAATCTGGAGAAGAGGAATTGAAATTCGAGAGATATAACGAGTTACTGAATTATGTGCTTCAGTTAGGAAGAAAAGGGAAGAAGATTCAGAGATATAAAGGTCTTGGAGAAATGAATCCGGACCAGTTATGGGAAACCACTATGGACCCCGAAAGAAGAAGATTACTCCAGATAAGACTTGAAGACGCAGCCGAAGCTGATTTAATGTTTTCTACATTAATGGGAAGTCAAGTTCAACCTCGCAGAGAATTTATTCTGGAAAATGCTCTCGATGTGAAAAATCTCGATGTATGATAAGGAGCTGTTTAATTGCGAAAAGCTATCTTGACTTTAATATGCTTACTATCTCTGGTTGTTATTTTTCAGGGATGTGGATCTTCGAAAGTAACCAGGTATCAAACCTCCAGAATTGCTTCATTTGCCTGGGCCGATGATACCTTATTGGCTTACGTAAAACTGAACGAAACAGGCTTTATTTCAAATGGAGTGAAACGTAATCCCAAACATTCAACTGAATTGTGGTTGGCCCAAATAAATCCGCAATCGGGAGATATCGATAGCATCTATCAAATCCGTCAGGTCAATTTCAGAATTAACCATATGGAATTTTTTCCGGGAGGAAATTCACTTTTCTATTCTACACAAAACGGAGTGAATAAAGTTGATCTGGCTACCGGCAGACAGGAGGACTTCTTCTCTCATCCATCGATACAGGATTATCCAAAAGAGATATTAATTGGTCCGGGCGAAGAATATGTTGTTATTGTTGTCGATGCGGAAGGAATACCTGAATCCGAGGAGTTACTCGATTTGTTTATGATCGATATGGAATCAGGAGTTATGGTTTTTCATACAGATTCTCTGGTCGATTCGAGAAGTTTCGCTTTCGCTTCTAATGACTGTATCGTTTATATTAGTCCGGATCCCTGGGAAGAGAATTCGAATAGAATTATGCAATTTGGAATGAATGATTTTGTAATAAAACCCTCCGATATGACGGAAGAAGAAGTTTACTGTAATTGCCCTCAACCTGCTCTTTCAGCTTCGGGAATGTGGGAAGCTCAGGATAATGAAGGCACTCCGAAAATTGTTTTTAAGGAGTAATGATTTTCGGATGTCTATGAAAAAAACCCGATTTGCAGATGAGCTGAACGATAAACAACTCGAAGGAGTAATTGCCACCGAAGGTGCAGTTCTGGTTTTGGCCGGGGCCGGTAGCGGTAAAACACGCCTTTTAACCTATAAAATTGCGCATCTTGTTCTGGAGTTAGGAATCGACCCGAGAAGCATTATGGGAGTAACTTTCACCAATAAAGCTTCTGGAGAGATGAAAGAACGCGCCGCTCAACTTTGCGGAGATTCTCTTCATGGAATTTGGCTGGGAACTTTCCACTCAATTTGCGGAAGAATTTTACGTTATGACAGCCAATATATGGGAGTTGATGAGAATTATTCGATTTACGACAGGTCGGATCAGATAAGATTGATGAAAGATTTGATTAACGAAGTTGGATTGGATCCAAAGCAATATGATGCGAGGGGAATTCTTTCGGCTATTTCACGCATGAAGAATGACATGCTGGATGCAGAGAGATTCTATTCTAATGCTAATAATCCAAAACATCGGACTATCGGGAAGTTGTGGATATTATATCAGGAGGCTTTGAAGGCGAACAATGCCGTGGATTTCGATGATATGATTTTAAAAGTAGTTGAGGGATTTAATGATCACGAAGATCTTAGAGATCGATACGCGAAGAAATTCGAGTATCTTCTGGTTGATGAGTTTCAAGACACCAATCTTGCTCAATACGAATTGATAAAACATATCTGTTCGCATCATAAGAATATCACCGTAGTTGGCGATGATGACCAGTCGATCTATGGCTGGCGAGGAGCACAGGTTCAGAATATTCTCGAATTTCCTGATGATTTTGAAAATACAAGAGTTATTCGGCTGGAACAGAATTATCGTAGCACGGGAAAGATTCTTCAAGCGGCTAGTTCGGTGGTAGCCAATAATGAATCACGTCACCCAAAAAAGCTTTGGACTGAAAGCGACGAGGGCGAAAATATCTCTTTGTGGGAAGTCCCGGATGAATACGCCGAAGCCAGAATAATAGCCGAATCGATAAAAAAAGATATTGATGGAGGCAAATCTGCCAACGAGATAGCGGTTTTATATAGAGTAAATGCACACTCGAGGTTATTGGAAGAAGCTCTCAGAAAAAAGGACATTCCCCATATTATTATTGGAGGTATTCGCTTTTACGAACGCGCCGAGATTAAGGATGCTCTCGCATATCTGAGATTAATTAATAATCCTTTGGATGATGTTGCGTTTTCCAGAATAATAAATATGCCCCGAAGGGGTGTTGGCATGAAATCCATGTTAGCGTTACGCGAGTTAGCTTCCATAGAGGGAGAAAGCCTCTATAATTATCTGGCTCAAGGAGATCTTTCCGTTTTGCCAAATTACTCTATGAAGGGATTTGGCAAGTTTGTGGATCTGATTGAAGAGTTGAGAGTTTTTGCAAAGGATGCTGACATCGGGCAATTAATTGGCGAAGTGCTTCGAAAGAGTGGATATATGAAGATGCTCATGGAAGATGGGAGTATAGAAGCCAGAGCTAGATTGGACAATTTATCAGAGCTGGTGAATTCAGGTATAGAGTTTGCCAATACTCATCCGGATGAACCAACTTTAAATTCTTATTTGGCGCAAGCTTCGCTTTTGACGGATATAGATCAATATGATAATGAGGCTGAAAAGGTTAGTTTGATGACTGTGCATTCTGCCAAGGGATTGGAATTCGATATTGTTTATCTGTGCGGTTTAGAAGAAGGTTTATTTCCAATTTCGCGCTCTATGGAATCATCAGAGGAATTGGAAGAAGAACGGCGTCTTTTTTATGTAGCGACTACCAGAGCCAGGGAAAAAGTGCATTTGCTATGGGCTTATGTAAGAAGACGTTTTGGAAAAGAGTCCACAAGTGTGCGTAGCAGGTTTATCGACGAGGTTCCCGTTGAATTACTTTCTCATTCGGGAGGTTCGAGATCGAGAAGAGTTGAACCTAAAAGGAAAATTATATCAGCAAGGCCTAAGAAATCGAAAAGAAACGTGCAAAAAAGCGCTTCCGGGGCAATCGCTCCGGGAACGGTTGTGGAACATCCATTTTTTGGGCGCGGCAAAGTTAAGCGTGTTAAAGGATGGGGCGAGAACTCCGTTTTGACAGTTGCTTTTCCTAAATATGGTCAGAAAAAGCTCTTACTCAAATACGCAGATATTTCCATAATCAGCAGTTAACGCTATCTCGCGCATTTCCCGGGCTGTCATGATTTTTGCTACAAAGGCAAAAATCCCATCACCGTTCCCGTCTCCCCCATGCCAGCCCTACACCAAAATCTCCTTCATTTTCGAGGCAATTTCAACGCCGAATTTTCTACATTGGTCGAGGTCTTTTTCACCGGGAATATAGTTTAATTTGATTCCTTCGATAGCGGGTTCGATTTTCATATCGCGAAGGTAGTTTTCCAGTATTCCCACTGATTCGCCACTCCATCCGAAAGAGCCGAATGCTGCGCCTATTAGGTTTTGTGGTTTAAGCCCTTTGATATAAGTCAGAACATCGGCCAATGAAGGAAAGATATTGTTGTTGATAGTCGGTGAGCCAATAATCAACGCGCCGGAGTAGAGAAGTTCTTTGATTACGATACTTCTATCGGTAGATCTGCATCGAAGAACTATCGCTTTGCTGCCGGCTTCGATTATCCCATCGGCGATTGAACGCGCCATTTTTTCGGTGCTTCCCCACATTGTGTCGTAAACGATTACTGCTTTATTAAAAGGTTTTTGCTCCACATATTCTGAATACCATTCGAGTATGATTGGGATATCGTTTTTGCGCCAGATAGGGCCGTGATCCGGACAGAGCATATCGATTTCCAGGTTCATTTTACCAACCTGATCGAGAGTACGCTTGACCATGTTTGAAAAAGGTAGAACTATATTGGCGTAGTATTTATCGGATTCATATCTTAGAAGGTCACGATTTAATTGATCGGCGAATCTCTCCGATGAGGCAAGGTGCATCCCGAAAGCATCCTGCGAGAATAGGATTTTTTCCTCTTCCAGATAGCTGAACATGCTGTCCGGCCAATGTATCATACGTGTTTCCAGAAATTTTAGTGTCATATTTCCAAGATCGAGTGCAGATTTGTTCTCAACTGAATCTACTTCGAGATTATACAGAGATTTAAGAGTTTTCTTGCCCATTTTGGATGCAAAAACACTCTTCGGTTTTACTCTCGAGATGACATTTTTCAGTGATCCTGTATGATCCGGCTCGGAATGGTTTGATACTATATAATCGATTTTAGCTGGATCGATTATGGATTTGATTCTGGCCATTAACTCATCTTCGAAAGGTGCTTTTACCGTATCGATCAAAGTAATTTTATCTGCAAGAATCAGGAAAGCATTATATGTTGAGCCTCGCGGTGTGCCATAACCATGGAAATCGCGTATGTCCCAATCGATTGCTCCGACCCAATAGACCTTATCGCTGATCTGTTTTGCTTTGAATTTATTCATAATAGTTCCTTTCATCATTTAGTTTATATAGCAAATATAGATTTTAGGAAATCGTTCTCAAGCAAAAACTCTTAGACTTAAACAGAAGTGGGATTAAATATCAAAAGATAACGAAGTTGCAGGATAGTGGATTAATGAGTAAAATGATAGGCTGATCTAAGAATTAGAATTGCCAATTAATTTTATATAGGAAAAAAATATGAAGAGGATAATAATTGCATTTTTATTAGTTATAGTATGCAGTTTCGCCCTGGAAAACACTTTCCGCTATACACCAAATGTACAGCCCAAGAGTGTAAATTTAGCGGGGAACTTCAACAATTGGAGTAAAACAGAAACCCCCATGGCAGATTCTGACGGCGATGGTACCTGGGAAGTAACACTCGATTTACCTGATGGTGAGTATCAATATAAATTTGTTATTAACGGAGAAACATGGGTTAGCGATCCTAATAATTCGGAAACCGCACCAGATGGTTTTGGTGGCCATAACTCCGTTATAGAAATAGGTGCCTGGGAAAAATTTGTGGAAGTGTCGAAACGCGGCGATGGTGAAATTCTTGAGCCAGCGATATTTCATGAGCAGAAGATTCCTTATCTATGCATCGATGGAGAAAAAGAAATTTGGATAAGGCTTAGAGTTAAAGCCGACGATGTACAATCGGTTTTTCTTACGGCCGATTATACCGGCGGTTCGCGGGATACGATTTTCATGCCTTATCTATGCAGAAATTATCCTTTCGAGTTTTTCGAAATATTCGTTCCCGCGGAAAAATACACCAGTTACCGGTTTCTCATTGATGACAGCCAGACTCGAATTTCATACCCCGAGGACGGAAGATTTGGATTAGGGGGGGAAATACCCGTTTTTAATGTATCGAACTGGGCTAAAGGAGCCTTTTTCTATCAGATCTTTCCAGAGAGATTTGCCAATGGAGACAAGAACAACGATCCTGAAAATGTGGAACCATGGGGTTCGAAGCCAGAATACGACAATTTTATGGGAGGAGATCTTCAGGGAATAATCGACCATGTGGGCTATCTCGACTCATTGGGAATCGAGGCCATTTATTTCAATCCGCTTTTCGAAGCTGGCTCTAATCATAAATATGACACACACGATTATTATCTAATCGATGACAATTTTGGAACAAACGATTTATTCAAACAGATGGATGAGATTCTCGAGGAAGAAGGAATAAAAATAGTTCTGGACGGCGTTTTCAATCATATAGGCTTTGGAAGCGAAATTTTTCAGGATATAGTCAAAAAAGGCGAGCAAAGCCAATATTCGGATTGGTTTTTTATCCATAGTTATCCAGTGCAAGGGCCAGAAAATCCCAACTACGAAGCTTGGTGGGGATTTGGATCTCTACCCAAGCTGAATACAAACAACCCCGAAGTTCGCGAGTATTTATTCGGAGCAATAAAACTCTGGCTGGAAAATGGTGGCGATGGGTGGCGTTTAGATGTTGCCCCGGATGTGCCGCACGATTTCTGGAAAGCATTCAGAGATACGATTAGGCGGGTAGATTACGAAAGCTATTGTGTGGGAGAGATCTGGGGTGATGGTTCGCAGTGGCTTCAAGGCGACGAGTTCGACGCTGTGATGAACTATCGTTATCGAGATGCGTGTATAGAATTTTTCGCGCAATCGAGGATCGAGCCTTCGCAGTTTTATAATAGACTGGGCGGTTATGTTGGAGATTATTGTACTCCTGTAAATCAGGTTCAGCTAAATTTACTTGGAAGCCACGATACACCGCGTTTTTTGACTATCGCTAATAATGAATCGTGGAGATTGAAGCTTGCGTTGTTCTGGACATTGATCTGGCCGGGAGCGCCCTGTGTATATTACGGCGATGAAATAGGAATGACCGGAGATAAAGATCCCGGTTGCCGAAAGGCATTCCCATGGGATAATACCGAATCATGGGAAACCGATATTCTTGATATGATTAGATATATTTCGGGATTACGCAAAATGAACAATAGCCTTAAACTCGGAACTTGTCGCCCGCTTCTTTTGGACGATGAACGTGATGTAATAGTAATCGAGAGAAGGTTAGGCGAAGATTTAGCGGTGATCGCTGTGAATATGTCAGATAGCCAGCAAAATATATCCGTAGAATTACTCGCAGAAAACGAATTCGCTCCCGAGGATATGCGACCAATTTCCAAGCGAAGATTGGGTAGAGCTACCGAAGCTTTCAGTGGAAGAAGATATTATGATCCACAGCCTCTGGAGTTTGATATATCTCCCAGAGATTGTATGCTATTTATTGTCAAATAATAGCGAGCGATTAGATATTGAATCTAAAGCAAAATCAGATTTAGATATACAAACAGAGGGTGTTACTAATAAACACAATAGTAACACCCCCTATTATATATAACTTCTAGAGATTATTTATCTTAAATAAAATTTATTTTCTGGAAAATTTATTCTCCAGAGCTTGCTTGAAAATTTCGTAGATACCTTTATCTTTGAGAACTAATCTCAGCTGTCGGATATTATTAGTCTCCAGAAGAGCATTCACAATTTCCTCGATCATAATCTTAGCGCATTCATCGGCGGGAAAATGGCCCACGCCAGTTCCAAAAGCAGGAAGCGCAAGACTGGAAACCGATAATTCTTCAGCTTTAGAGATAGTGTTGCGTGTAGCTTGGCGAATAAAATCATCTTTGGTTTTAAGGTCCTGCCCCATAACAACAGCGTGAATAATATACTTAGAATTCATTTCCCCTGCATGAGTAACCACAACTTCGCCGGGAGAAATGGGCCCTTGCTTCATGGCTTCATTTTCAATCTCTTCGCCCCCGGCACGTTTGATAGCCCCGGCCACGCCGCCGCCCATCCACAGACGGTCATTTGCCGCATTTGTTATAGCTTCGCTCCGGGATTCGATAATATCTCCATGGACCAACATTAACTTCGTTTTTCCAACATTGACTTCCATTAATTCCTCCTTGATATATAAGTGAGCATTTGATCTCGAGACCACAAAATATAAAAAATGGAAAAAAATTGTCAATACATTTCGGTGAAATATGGTGGAAGCATCGAATTTAAAGGAAAATTCTCTTGCATTATAAGAAATAATCACATATAATGAATGATTTGTAAAAAGAGGAACTATATAATGATGTTAAAAATAGAAATATTTCTTTTATTGATTCCTGTGCTAATATTCGGTTTTGGATGGCAAACGAATGTGACCGTAGATGCAGGGAGAAACCATGAACTTTTTATAGGAATGAACTCCGAGGCCAGCCAAGGTTTTGATAAGAACATTGATAAGGTGTCACCTCCACCTCCTCCGGAAGGTTTCTATTGTTATTTTCCGCTCGATGATTCGGAATTCGAGTTTTTAAATGCACTATGGGGTGATATACGATCAACGGCATCCGAGGCATTGTGGCAAATCGATTTAAAGCGAATCGAGCAACCCACTAAAATCGTAATTATGGGATTACCTCGAGTTGGTAAAATATCGATCGAAGGTATACCGATAACCAAAGACAGCATGGCTCTGAGTTTTCCTCAGGCCGATAGTACGCTTAAAATAGAATACTCGGGGGGTTTTTGGGAAGAACCGGTGGTAAAGATAAACTTTGAATTACCGGAAGCAGCGGGTGCACTTATCACGATTCAAACCGAAGCTGGTAAGGCAGTTAGAAGATTGCCAGATATGTGGCTTGCAGCGGGAAAACAATCGATCGGTTGGAACGCCGAGGATAATATGGGCAATCCGGTGGAACCGGGAATCTATTATGCTCAAATTAAAGCCGAATGGGGACAGGAATTCACGGAACTTTTAGTAGATATAGTTGTACCGAAATAGGAATAACATGGCAAAAAAAGATTTATACAGACAGATAGATAGAGAAGACAGACAAACTGAACTCGAAGAGAAAATAATCGAGTTCTGGGAAAATAATCAGATTTTTCAGAAAGTCCTGAAAAAGGGCGAGAAAGATCCACGTTTTGTTTTCTATGAAGGACCTCCAACTGCAAACGGGCTTCCCGGTGTACATCACGTTCTATCAAGAACCTTGAAAGATGCTGTTTGTCGCTATAACACTATGAAAGGTTTTCTGGTTGAGAGGAAAGCCGGTTGGGATACACATGGTTTACCTGTGGAAATCGATGTGGAGAAGGAACTGGATTTAGAAAGCAAGAAAGATATCGAAGAACACGGCGTAGGCGATTTCAATAAATCGTGTAAAGCCAGTGTATTCAAGTATGTGAATGAATGGGAAGAGATGACCAGCAGAATTGGGTATTGGCTGGATTTATCAGACCCTTACGTTACCTGCGACTCAAATTATCTGGAATCAGTATGGTGGATTCTGGCTCAGTTCTATAACCGCGGATTTATGTACCGTGGACACAAGATTCTTCCATATTGCCCTCGTTGTGGAACCGGACTCTCCGACCACGAAGTAGCTCAAGGCTATCGCGAAGTCGAGGATCCTTCGGTAACTGTGATGCTTAAACTGGCGGGTTCGGAAAACAGCTATTTTCTGGTATGGACCACAACACCGTGGACACTTCTTTCTAACGTTGCGGTCGCGGTTCATCCGGATTCAACCTATGTAAAAGTAAAGTATCAGGGTAAATTTATTTGGTTGGCCGAAGCTCGCATTGAAAGCATTTTTGGCGAGGACAGACCTGAGATAATCGAGAAAGTTAAGGGAGTCGATCTTAAGGGCCTGAAATACGAACCATTATTCGATTTTGCCAAGCCGGATAAAGAAGCCTGGTTCGCTATTGTGGCGGATTATGTTACTATGGACGAAGGAACCGGAATCGTTCATATCGCGCCAGCTTTTGGTAAAGAAGACTACGAAGAAGGACAGAAGAATGACCTGCCAATGGTGCAGCTGGTTTTAGCCGACGGAACAATTGCCGAAGGTTGCCGCGATTTTTCCGGTATGTTTTTCAAAGATGCCGATCCACTAATAATTGAGGATCTTGATAAACGCGAGTTACTCTTCAGGCAGGCTAAAGTTGTTCACAGTTATCCGTTCTGCTGGAGATGCGACAGCCCGCTAATAAACTACGCCCGTGGAAGCTGGTATATTCGGACAACCAGCTTTAAAGATGATATGCTCAAGGAAAACGAGAATATTACATGGTATCCCCCTGAAATCGGCTCGGGACGGTTCGGAGAATGGTTGAAAAACAATATCGATTGGGCTATATCCAGAGAAAGATATTGGGGAACTCCTTTGCCGTTATGGATTTGTGAGGAATGCGAGAATGTAGTAGCAGTGGATAGCCGCGAGACATTGAAAAAGATGTCTTTTGAGGGTTATCAGGAAGATATGGATTTGCATAAACCGTTTATAGATGAAGTTACTCTGAAATGCCCCAAATGCAGCGGCGTTATGAAACGCGTACCGGATGTAATTGACTGCTGGTTCGACAGCGGATCTATGCCATTTGCTCAGGTCCATTATCCATTCGAGAATAAAGATGATTTCGAGCCGAATCATTTCCCATCGGAATTTATCTGCGAGGGATTGGATCAGACTCGTGGATGGTTCTACACTTTGCTGGCAATATCCACTTTTATTACCGGCAAATCGAGCTATAAGAGATGTTTGGTTAACGGATTGGTTCTGGATAAAAACGGCCAGAAGATGTCCAAGAGCAAGGGTAACGCGGTTAAACCGATGAAGGTTATCGAGCAATTCGGTGCGGATCCTCTGAGGTGGTATCTGGTAACTTCAAGTTCACCATGGCTGCCCACTAAATTCGATACGGAAGCTATCGGGGAGATATCGAGAATATTTTTCGATACTTTGAAAAACATATATAACTTCTTCGCTTTATATGCTAATATAGACAACTGGAAACCCTATATGGACGAGGGCGAAAAGGATATTTCTGATCTCTGGTTGGATAGTCGATTAAAACAGCTAGTGAATAAAGTTGGTGCATATTTGGATGATTATAATCTCACTCATGCCACACGAGATATCTCGGAATTTGTGATCGATGATCTGTCAAATTGGTATGTGAGAATTAACCGAAAAAGATATTGGGCTGGTGGGATGAAACCCGATAAGCTTGCTGCTTATAGCACGCTATACAATACTTTGAAAGAAATATCCAAACTTCTGGCGCCCTTTGTGCCTATGACTGCAGATTTACTTTGGCGTGGTCTTATCGATGATGATTCAAGCCAGCCCGAGAGTGTTCACTTAACGAATTTTTCGAAGTACGATCAGGATAGTATAGATAAAGATTTGCACAAACAAATGAAACTCGCGGAGAATATCGTTTCAATGGGAAGAAATGCTCGTCAGATTGCCGGAATTAAAGTACGTCAGCCGCTTTCCCGGCTTCTAATCTTCAGCGAAAAGGATATCGATCTTCCTAACTGGGCGGTTGAACTTATACAAAAAGAGTTGAATATCAAAGAGCTTAAAAAAGTAGAGAGAGAAAAATTATTTGAGTATTCAGCCAAACCGAAATTTAAAACACTGGGCCCAAGGTTTGGTAAAAGAATGAAAGAGTTGGCTGAAATCGTCCAGGCATTATCTTCAAAGGCAATTAAAGATTCTTTGGAAGAGGGAAAACTTAGATTTATAATGGATGGCGAAGAAATTAGCTTGTCTGTCGAGGATGATTTGATAATTTCCACAAGCGGAGCTGAAGGCCTTGAAGTTACTGAAGACGAAGATTTGACTGTAGCAATAGATACGAAACTCAACGATGAACTTATTCGCGAAGGATTGGCCAGAGAATTGGTCAACAGAATCCAGAATACTCGTAAAAATGCAGATTTCGAGGTAACAGATAGGATTTTATTGGGAATAGAATCATCGGATAGTATTGCGAAAGTAATTGAAATCCATAATAATAGTATAAAAAGAGAAGTTCTGGCTAATGATATTATATTGGGCAAATTGGATGATGCGGATTTCAGTGAAAAATGGGATATAAATGGCCATGAAACTTTTATTTATGTTAATAAGAATAATTGATAGAATAAATAAAAAAGTGGATATTATCGAGGTAATTCTTATTATTCAATAGGTCTTAAACGAGGAATTTAAAATGAGAACAAGAGAATTAGAACGTTTTAAGAGAATGCTCCTCGAGATGAGAGAGCAGATTATGGAGGAAGTCGGAAGATTCGAGGAGAATACTCTTCATAAGAATATTCGCGATACAACAGGAGAGGTTTCGGTTTATAAAACTCATCCAGCCGACGATGGAGCCGAGACCGCCGAATACGAGAAAGCATATATTCTCGCTGCTCAGGAAAATGAGCTACTCGAGCTTATCAACGATGCACTTCAGAGAATCGAAGATGGTTCTTATGGTATATGTGTTGAATGCGATGAAAAAATTCCTATGGATAGATTAAAAGCTATTCCATACACTCCATATTGTATTTATTGTAAGGAAAATCAGGAGAATAGTGATTACGTGAAATAGTATAGCTATCGATTTTTCAGATAACAATATAAAACTAAATAAGTATGGCTAAGACACCTAAAAAGAACCCTCTTCCCCAGAAGAATAACTGGAAATCCAGGACTAAAGGACTGGTTTTATGGCTATTGTTATTCACAACAGCTTTAATTCTGGCCCAGTATTTCTATGGTGACCATCAAGCTGTACTTAAGATGAACTATACCGAATTTCTTTCCGAAGTAGAAGCTGGAAATATCGATGAAGTTACTTTCACCGGTAAACAGGTAGAAGGCAATTTTAAAACGCCAAAAACAGTTGATGTGGGAAAAGAGACTATAGACTATAAGAAGCTGGAGCTTTATATCCCCTTTGAAGATACGGATTTAATTACTACATTGCGGGAAAACAACGTAGTAATTAATGCAGAAATAGAGAATAACAGCTGGATTTCTATTGTTTTGAGTATACTTCCATGGCTTCTTATTCCGATATTCTTCATATTCTTGATTAAACGTTCTCAGGGAAGCCAGCAGGGACTTTTCTCCTTTGGCAAATCGAGGGCTAAGAAGATAACTCCGGATAGAACAAAAGTTACTTTCGCAGATGTTGCCGATTGCGAAGAGGCCAAGATGGAGCTTTCCGAGATAATCGAGTTTTTAAAAAACCCAAAACGTTTTTCCAAACTGGGGGGGAAGATACCCAAGGGCGTTTTGTTACTCGGTCCCCCAGGAACAGGAAAAACTCTTTTAGCCAAGGCTGTTTCAGGAGAAGCTGGCGTACCATTTTTCTCAGTATCGGGATCGGATTTTGTAGAGATGTTCGTGGGGGTAGGCGCTAGCCGAGTGAGAGACCTTTTCGATAATGCAAAGAACAACGCACCATGTATAATATTTGTGGATGAAATAGATGCGGTGGGACGTCATCGCGGAACTGGCTTAGGTGGGGGTCACGATGAGCGTGAACAGACACTCAATCAGATTCTGGTGGAGATGGATGGTTTCGAGGCCAATGCTGGTGTTATTGTTCTCGCGGCGACTAACCGTCCGGATGTACTCGATCCCGCATTACTTAGAGCGGGAAGATTTGATAGAAGGGTTGTGATCGGTTTGCCAGACGTAAAAGGTCGCGAAGGTATTTTAAAAGTACACACCAGGGGAATTCCTCTGGCGGATGATGTAGATTTATTCATAATTGCTCAGGGTACGCCCGGTCTCTCAGGGGCAGAACTTGCAAATATTGTCAACGAAGCGGCTCTTCTTGCGGCAAAAAAGGGGAAAGATCAAGTAGACATGTCCGATATGGAGCTAGCCAAAGATAAAGTAATGATGGGATTGGAAAGAAGAAGCCTTATGCTTTCCGATGAAGAGAAGAAGATCTCGGCCTATCATGAATCAGGACATGCATTAGCGGGTAAACTAATTCCGGGTAGCGATCCAATTCACAAAGTTACTATTATTCCCCGTGGAATGTCACTGGGGCTAACATATTATCTTCCCAAAGGCGATAGAAAAGTTTACAGCAAGAGTTATCTTCAAACAAAATTGGTTCATATGCTTGGCGGTAGAGCTGCAGAGATGTTGGTATTTCAGGATCCATCTACAGGCGCGGGCAACGATATAGATCAGGCAACAAACCTTGCACGAAAAATGGTTTGTGAATGGGGAATGAGTGATAAAATTGGTCCAATAAATTTCGGTGAAGAGAATGGAAATGTGTTTCTGGGCAAAGAATTGGTAACCAAGAGTAAATCACATTCAGAGGAAATGAGTAAAGTAATAGATAACGAAGTAAGACAGTTTGTTGAAGACGGATTAAATAAGGCGAAGAAATTACTCTCAGAAAATATCGATAAATTACACTTGTTAGCCAATGCACTTCTTAGATATGAATCTCTCTCCGGCGAAGAAATAGATTTAGTTTTAGAGGGAAAAGAAATTCAAAGAGAAGAAGAGATTGAAACATCAAGTTCGGAAGATGTTCAAAAAGCTGTGGAGAAAAAGCCGAAAAGCTCTTCCGGCCCGGCTATTAGCGGCGAACCTTCACCGGAACCGACCTGATAAGTATTTATTGCTTTCCATTTATATAAAAGAAAATTATATTGATATATTATCCTGCTTTTTTTAAGAGTGTAATATGGAGTATAAATCCGACAATTTGTGCCAAATAAAAATAATGGGTATCTTGAATGTTACCCCGGATAGCTTTTCCGACGGTGGAGACTATTTTAGCAAAGAAAAAGCTGTGGAGCGAGCAATTGAAATGGTCGATGCGGGTGCGGACATTATAGATGTCGGAGGTGAATCTACCAGACCCGGAGCAGAACCGGTTTCGCTGGAAGAAGAAATCGAGAGAACTATCCCCGTTATAGAAACTATATCTAAAAGAATAGAAATTCCAATTTCTATTGATACTTATAAAGCTGAAATTGCAGAGAGAGCACTAGATTGTGGTGCAACAATAGTAAATGATATCTCTGCTATGAGATTCGATTCTAGGATGATAGATGTTGTAGCTAATAGAGATTGCAAAATAATCTTGATGCATATGAAGGGAAAGCCCAAATCTATGCAGAAGAATCCAGTGTATGAAAATCTACTGGAGGAAATTGCGGATTTTCTACGTGAAAGAGTTCAATTCGCTAAAGAAAAAGGTGTTAAACCATGCAATATCCAGATTGATCCGGGTATTGGATTTGGAAAACGTAAAGAAGATAGATATCGGGATAACTTGAATATTATTTCAAATATCGATATCTTCAAAGGAATAGCTAACGGCATTGTTTTAGGAGCTTCGAGAAAATCGTTTATGGGAAGAATCTTTGAAGATAAATATGCGAAAGAGAGAATCTATGGCGGACTCGCTGTAGCTATGTGGTCGGCGTTGATGGGAGTCGATATTATAAGAGTACACGACGTAGAAGCAACTCATCAGGTTTTAGAATATCTAAATATATTTAAAAAGATGAGAAGGGATTCAGATGACTCTGGCTAAGATAGGATTTCTCGAATTCGGACTGCTGGATTTACTGGATATAATCATTGTGGCTTATATCCTATATCGATTTATTCTCATGATGAGAGGAACACGTGCTCTTACCATGATTATAGGATTAGGATTAATATTGTTTTTCGCATTTTTAGCAACGTGGCTAAATCTGAACTCACTAAAATGGCTGGTGGCAAGACTTGGAACAATCTGGCTGATTGCATTTCTGGTAGTTTTTCAACCGGAGCTTAGAGGAATATTAATTAGAGTTGGGAATATCCCATTTTTTCGACGCATTTTCTCTACTGAAGGAAAAAAGATAGCAAATGATATCGTGGATACTGTAAGATTGTTATCCGACGCTAAAGTTGGAGCTTTGATAGCTATAAAAAGAGAAGTTGGATTGAGAAATTACGAAGAAACAGGGAAGAAAATAGATTCTAAAGTTACACCGGAGCTTTTAACTACTATATTTACACCCCGAACCCCACTTCACGATGGTGCAGTAATTATAGAAAACGACAGAATTGTCGCAGCCGGATGTGAACTTCCATTGACAAAAAACCCACGCTATCAAAAGATATTGGGAATGAGACATCGAGCAGGAGTGGGCTTGTCAGAAGAAACCGATGCAGTAGTGGTGCTTGTTTCAGAGGAAACAGGTGGAATATCAATGGCTATTCGGGGAAATTTACGAAGAAATTTAAATGTGAAAACATTACGACGCTTGTTAGAAGTATCGTTGGAAAGCAAAAAGGTCGATATTGATTGATAGAGTAGAAATTCGGGTAAAAGCAGGAAATGGCGGAAATGGCTGTTTAGCTTTTAGGAGAGAGAAGCATATACCTAAAGGGGGACCATCGGGAGGGGATGGTGGAAAGGGTGGAGATGTAATACTCAGGGTAGATATTAATCAAAACTCGCTTCTGGATTTTTATTATCTCAATCATTATAAAGCTAAAAACGGAAAGCCGGGCGAAGGATCAAGAAAAAAAGGGGCTGACGGAGAAGATAAAATAATAGATGTACCACCAGGAACGATCGTTTACGATAAGGCAACAAAAGAAAGAATTGCAGATTTAATAGAAGGAGATTTTATTATTGCTAGAGGTGGAAAAGGTGGATTAGGAAACGCACACTTTGCAACTCCTTCAAATCAGGCACCAAGAAGAACAACCGAAGGCAAACCAGGCGAAGAGAAAGAATTGATTCTCGAACTTAAGCTGATTGCAGATGTTGGATTAATGGGAGAGCCCAATGCAGGGAAATCGACTTTGATATCTCGAATAAGCAAAGCAAAGCCGAAGATTGCATCGTATCCGTTTACTACAAAAGAGCCTTTGCTGGGAATTGTTGAATTATCGGACAATAGAAGATTTGTGGTTTGCGATATTCCGGGGATTATCCAGGGAGCACATAATGGAAAAGGTATGGGCCTCCAGTTTTTACGTCATGTCGAGCGAACTAAGATATTAATAATTCTCACTGACCTGACATACATGCCTGAAAAATCATTGGCAATTATCAGAAACGAGATAGAAAAATACAAAAACGGAGTTCTAAAAAGTAAACCGGTTATAGTAGTTGGATCTAAAATAGATGCGGTTGACACAGATAAAAATTGGCTTGACATTCTGGGCGATGAAGCAATAATAATAAGCTCCGTAACCGGCGAGAATATCGATATACTTATGGAAAGAATATGGACTAAACTGAAAGAATTTGAATCCGATGAATCCTAACGAGAAAAAAAGAATATTCTGGAATATTGCGTTGATGAAAGCGCCAAATATAGGCCCAGTACACGCGAGAACTTTGTTGAGTAAATTTGGAGATCCACAAGTTGTATTTAAACAGGGCAGAGAAGCTCTTGGTAATTGCATACCTTCACATGCAGTGAACGGAATTTTGAATTACGACCCTGAGACAGACGATGAAATTGGCAAAGAGATTGAAAGAATCGAGGCCGAAGAAGTAACGGTATTAACCCCTTTAGACGAAAAGTATCCTTCATTATTAAAACATATATTCGATCCACCCGGTGTTCTATATGTAAAAGGAGAATTAAGCGAAGATGAAATAGGAATCGCTATCGTGGGAACAAGAAGAGTTACTCATTATGGAAAAGATCAGGCGAAAAGAATTGCTACGTATCTGGCAATGCAGGGAGTAACAGTTATATCAGGAATGGCTATGGGGGTTGATGGAATAGCGCAGAATAATGCAATAGATAGCGGGGGAAGAACCATCGCAGTCTTAGGTTGTGGTGTTGATGTTGTATATCCTCCGATTAACAAAAAGCTCTATAGCAAAATTATAGAAAACGGCGCGATAGTAAGCGAATTTCCGATGGGAACTCAACCAGCGAGGGAAAATTTTCCCAGGAGAAATAGAATAATTAGCGGAATGTCAAAAGGTGTGGTTGTTGTTGAAGGAGGAATGAAAAGCGGTGCTCTAATTACCGCAACATATGCAGCAAATCAGGGACGTGAAGTATTTGCGGTTCCGGGGCAGATTGATAAAAAAATGTCGGAAGGCCCAAATGAATTGATAAGAAACGGAGCCACACCAGTTACAGATCCGGCTCAGATAATAGATATGCTCGGAATACCCGAACTGGCCGAAGATAAACGTAGAAAAGTGAAGGATATCGCTAAGGATTTACAGGGACCAGAAAAAGTGATCTTTAAGTTACTCGATTACGATCCAATAAATATTGATAAAATAGCTCGTAAAGCAAAAATGGAAAGCAATCACGTAATGGGAATACTTCTAAACCTTGAACTGAAGGACCTTGTGCAAAGACTGCCCGGGTCGAACTTTAAAAAGAATGTTTAAAACATGGTAAACAGAGAAATAGAAGTTGTAAATAAACTCGGGATACACGCCAGGCCGGCTACTATGATAGTCAAGACTGCTTCACAGTATGAATCCAAGATATCACTAAAAAAGGACGATCTGGCTGTTGATGCAAAGAGTATAATGGGAGTTTTAATTCTGGCTGCTCAAAAAGGTAGTATTATCGTATTAGAGGTTGAAGGTCCGGATGAAGAAGAAGCTGCGGATGCTATTAATCAGCTGTTTGATGAGGGTTTCAACGAGGATTAGTTTGAATATACCAAATTTTCTGACAATTTTAAGAGTGATTATCGCCCCTATGGTATATTTTGCTTTTCAATATCAAACGCCATGGCCTTTAATTGGACTTGTATTGTTTATAATTGGATCTTTTACAGATTGGTTGGATGGCCTTCTGGCGAGAAAATATTCTGAAGTAAGCGGTTTCGGTCAATTCGCGGATCCAGTTGCTGATAAATTGCTATCAGGCTTTGGAATGATAACAATCGCAATTATGGGATATTCATATATCTTGCCAATAATAGGAATAATTATTAGAGATATTTTTATAACCAGTTTTAGATTCTGGGCTTTGTATAAGGGAAAGAAGATACTACCAAGCAAGTTAGCAAAAGCAAAAACAGGAATTGAGCTTCTGGGAATTGTTGGGATACTTGGATATATCGTTCTTGGTGGTCAAGCAGAAGGATTCTGGATAGGATCAACGGTATTTATAATAGTGTTTATTCTGGCATGGGTGACAGGAATCGATTATTTCTGGAAAAATAGATCGATACTTAGCGGATAAGGCGTTAGATCTTTTGAAAAATTACAAGATTAAATTCAATATCACTATCGTAATTTCGATAGGGAATTATTTTTGGCCGAAGAAACCCAGTTTTTTTTATGAAATCTTTTAGCGAAGAAATTTCAATTTCAACATTAGGACCTTTAAAGAAAGCAATTTTGCCCTTTGAAGATAGAAAAACTCTGGCATAAGGCAAAACTCGACCTATGGATAAAAATGCCCGGGCAGAAAGAAAATCGTACCCACTAAAAGAGAAATCTTCTAACCTTTGATTGAATACTCTAATATTATCGAGGTTCAGCGAAAGAGAAACTCTTTCTAAAAAACGGGCCTTCTTTCCCCGTGAATCGAGCAAATCAAATTTGCAATCGGGAAGAAATATCGAAAGAGGTATTGAAGGAAGACCTCCGCCAGAACCTAAATCGAGAATTCGAGATTCTGGTTTTATTAAGTTAAAGAATAGAGGGGCAAGAGAATCGTAGATATGACGAGGGCAAACAAAATCAATATCAGCACGCGAGATTACATTAGTTGTTCTGTTGAATTTCTCGAGTAAATCGATATAACCAGAAAGCTGCCGGCGCTTAACATTATTGAGAGAAAACCCGCGCTTTTCAATTTCAGAGAATAATAAATCTATATTAGGAAAATTCATTAGCTGATTGTTTCACGTGAAACATTATGTTTTTTTATATCGATATAAATAGCGAAAATGCTTGCGGGAGTTATACCGGGAATTAACGATGCTTCACGAAGAGTTCTGGGAGAATTTGAGTGTATTTTTTCAGAGATCTCTCGTTTTATAGATGGTGTACTAAGAATATCGAAATCCTCCGGAATGGGAGTCTTGAGAATTGAAGAGTGCTTTTTTGCTCGTTGATCCTCGCGTTTGATAAATCCTTCATAGGCTATATCGATTTCAATCCATCTAATAATTTCGTCGGGTAAATCGGGATTTCCAACACCAGCATCGATAAGATCGTTATAAGAAGAATCTGGAAGTTTAAGATAGTCGATCGGATTGGTATTTGGACCAGATAATTTATCAGAAAGTGGATGAGGTAAAAGTTGATTTGCGAGTCGATCCAGTTCCATTATATAGATTTCTTCATATCGAACATATTTATCGAGAATGGATTTTTCCAGAAGAGAGTACTTTTTAGCGTAGGGAAGCATTCGACGAATTGCGTTATCTTCACGAAGACGAAGCCTATGTTCGGACCTGGCGGTGAAAAGCCTGTAAGGCTCATCGGTTCCGCGAGTGATAAGATCGTCTATTAATACTGATATATAAGATTCATCGCGACTCATAATGAAAGGCGCTTTACCGAGCAATTTATTTGAAGCATTTATTCCAGCCCAAAGGCCTTGTCCGGCGGCTTCTTCATAGCCGCTGGTGCCGTTAACCTGTCCTGCAAAATAAAGATTACCTATAGTTTTAAGCTCTAGAGTATTTTTCAACTGACGAGGATCAATACAGTCATATTCAACGGCATAACCCGGCTTGGTCATTTTGCAACTTTTGAGTCCATCAATTGTATGAAGAACTTGTTCTTGAATATCAGCAGGGAGGCTCATCGATATACCGTTCACATATAATTCTGGATTATTGTAACCTTCAGGCTCGAGGAATACAGTATGTCTGACCCTTTTAGGATATACTGCTACTTTGACTTCAAGCGATGGGCAATACCTTGGTCCGGTACCATCGATTCGACCATCATACATAGGGCAGAGATGCATGTTTTCTGCGACAACGCTACAGGATTCGGCGTTTGTCCAGGTAATCCAGCATGGAGTTTGGTTCTTGGCTGGAATTTTCTTTTTTGTTTTTAAAGAAAAGGGAATATAATCGTCTTCGCCTCGTTGTATCTGGATTTGAGAATAATCAACGCTATTTTTATCTATTCGAGGTGGAGTTCCAGTTTTAAATCTCATTAGTTCGATTCTATTTTCCAGAAGCCAACTTGAGAGCTGGTCAGCAGGTGGCTCACCTCGTCTGCCAGATTTCTTTTCGTTATTGCCAGTGAATATTTTGCCACGGAGAAATGTTCCGGTGGCTACAATCGCAGCGTGACAATTAATTACAGAATTATCCTTTAGGATAACAGCAGAAATAACGTTATTATGAAGCTTAAAACCAATAATTTCGCCTTCTAAAACATCGATATTTTTAAATTTACTTAGTTGTTTTTGAACTTCTATAGCATATAGCTTTCTATCGTTCTGGGTTCTTGTGGCACGAACCGCTTTCCCTTTTCTAATATTTAGAATTCGATATTGCATAGCGGTATTATCCGCGCATATTCCCATAATTCCACCGAGTGCATCAACTTCCTTAACGACCTGGCTTTTTGCTAATCCTCCAATAGCAGGATTACAACTCATCGCTCCGATCATATCGGACCTTAAAGTTACCAGAGCTACAGAAAGATCGAATTTGCTAGCTACAATTGCTGCTTCGACTCCGGCATGTCCACCACCAATCACAATTATGTCGTATTCTTTTTTCATAGATATAAAAATATGTTTTTATAAAGATTTTTCAAGGATGTTTCACATGAAACGAAACTTCAATATCTCTTGACAACGGCGCTCTATTGAATATTTTTAATATAATATAGAGCAATAGAAATTGATTTGCATCGGAGTTAGAGATGGCTAAGACAAAACGTCACGTAGGCGAAATTTTGGTCGAAAGAGGAGTTATAACCAAAGAGCAATTAAGGGAAGCTCTCGAAAGACAGCAATCCCGTGGAGGCAAGCTTGGACAACTTTTAGTTAGAATGGCATTTGCTACTGAAGAGGAAATAGGTAAAGCTCTATCTGAGCAAATGGAAATACCTCATGTTAATCTCACCCAGGGCGATATCGACCCCGAAGCTGCGACAATGATTCCTAAGGATGTGGCCCTTAAATACAATCTAATTCCGATTAAGAAAGACGATGTACAGGTAATCGTAGCTATGGATGATCCTCTTAATTCTATCGCACTCGATGTAGTTACTTTTACTGCGGGTCTTTCAGTGGTGCCGGTTATTGCATCTCGTTCGCGAATTAAAAAGGCAATCGAGACATTTTATTCTTCTAGAAAACTCAGCGCGGATAAGATAACGCGTTTTCGTCCGGGGAATATAAAATATTTCGAAGAACAGGATTTTACCGAACAGAAACTAAGATATGAATCTAAAAGCGCTCTCACTATTAAGTCTGTTGATATAATTCTTACAGAGGCAATTAAAAAATGTGCTACGGATATCCATATAGAACTCGATGGGAATACATGTAGAGTTAGATATAGGATAGACGGGGTACTCCGGGAATCTTTCGTTTTTCCATCCAAACAACACCTGGGAATTGTTACAAGATTAAAACTGCTTGCCGATCTAGACATCACTGAACGGCAACGTCCACAGCGCGGTGGTTTTAGGATGGAATACGAAGGACAGCCTGTAGATTTAAGAATTTCTATTTTGCCCATGGTCAGGTCAGAGAATGCAGTGATCAGAGTGTTGATTCAAGACGTTGATAAATTCGACTTATCAACTCTGGGTTTTTCGAAAGAAAATCTAAATATGTTACTAAAAAATCTTGGAAGGACCTCAGGAGTAATATTTATAACAGGACCTACCGGTAATGGTAAAGCCACAACATTTTATTCGATTATTAGGGAATTATCGAATATGACCAGAAAAATTATTACACTCGAAGATCCAGTTGAATACAGGTTCCCCTTGATAAATCAGATGACCCCAAGGGCTTCGGTAGGAATGTCTCATTATCAGGCACTTAAAGCAATTATGAGAAATGATCCTGATATTCTTGCTATTAAAGAAGTGCCAGATAAAAAAACTGCCGAGTTGTGTATCCGAGCCGGTTTAGCCGGCCTTCTCGTTATTGCTATTATAAGCGCCAAAGATGCTTGTGATTGTCCCTCGTGGCTTATGGGATTAGGTGTTGAGAGGTTTCTCCTGGCAAGTTCAATCGATTTGGTTATCGGGCAACGTTTGGTAAGGCGCTTATGTAATAGATGTCGAAAAAAGAGTAATATTAACATCGGTGGACGGCAGGTAGATTGCTTCAAACCTCACGGGTGTAGTGAATGCGACGATGGCTATTCAGGTAGAGCCGGTCTTTACGAAGTAATTCCCGGGGATATCTTTACACAGGAAATTTTACATGGAGACGCTACGCCCGATCGTATTCGCGAGATTATTATAGAGCAGGGATATCGAACACTCTGGGAAGAAGGAATTATGTTGATGCACAATGGAGTTACCAGCTCTCAGGAACTGAAAAGGGCTTTGCCTATCGACTATTCGAAACATGTACTTTATAACGAAGATGAAAAGGATGTAGAACTCGAGCTATGACCATTAAAATAAAGAATCGCAAAGCTTATCGTGACTATGAAATCGAAGAAGAATACGAAGCGGGAATTGTGCTTAAGGGGCCTGAAGTGAAATCTGTTCGCCAGGGTAAAGCCAGCCTCAGGCAAGCTTATGCGCGAGTTATCGATAATGAAGTATGGATATTGAGTATGCATATAACTCCGTATGACAACAAAGGCTATACCGATCTAAATCCGCGTCGGCGTCGTAAACTCCTTTTGCATAAACACCAAATTAAAAGACTCAGAAAAAAAACCGAAATTTCAGGATACACCCTGGTTCCTCTAAAGCTGTTTATCAATGAAAAAGGGAAAATTAAATTGATAATCGGATTAGCCAAAGGTCGCAGAGAATATGACAAGAAGCAGTATTTGATTGAAAAGCAAATGGATCGCGATAAACAGAGAGAACTTCGCGAATGGCAAAAAAAGCACTAATCTCTAAACTTGCTGAAATGAAATAGTATTATTCCCGTCGCGATTGCCGCGTTAAGCGATTCTGCGTCGCCTTTCATGGGAATGTGAAGCCTGTGGTTAGATATCTCCAATAATCCTTTGGATACTCCCGAAGCCTCAGAACCAATTATCACAAGCATCTTGCCTTTGGGCGATAAATTGTAAATCGATTCTGGGTTCTCACCGATGTCCGAGCTGATAATAGCGAAACCATGCTCTTTGAATTTCAGCGCAATATCGAGTGAATTTCGGTTTTGAAATTCGGCTATGGGAAGGCGAAATAGAGAGCCCATAGTAGCCCGGATGGTTTTACCGTTATATAATCCAGCGCTGCCTGGCCCAAGGATTATCCCTTCGATATCGAAAGCATCTGCAGTACGAATAATTGTACCAACATTTCCGGGATCTTGCACACCATCGAGCATCAAAACCAATCCATTTTCGATCTGTAACATCTCGCCCAGATAATCCCCGGCTATTTTAGAAGGATAAGAGATACTCGCTGCAATTCCCTGATTATTCTCTGTCCGAGAAATCCTCTCCATATCACGTTTTATAACTCCATAAACAGGAATTCCCATCTTGTGCGCATTTGTCAGTAAAGCTTTGATTCTCCCGCGCTTTTCATAACCCTTGAGTATAACTAGTGCTTGAATCGGTGCAGCGGCGATAAATGCTTCTTCAACCAGACGAACACCTTCTACCAGATAGGAATTATATCGTTTGTGGAATTTCCTATCTCCAATTTGTGAGAATTTTTTAAGCCATTTATTAGTAGGTTCCTGTAAAATCATGTCTCAAATATATTGTTATTCATAAAATTTGTCAAACGCGGAATTTTGGAAATTCGTTTGACCCGGGAGTGTTTTGATTTATATTAAGAAAACGCCCGGAGGCAAATATGAATGAACTATTTTCCAAAAAAGTAAAAAAAATCGGGATTCTGGCCAATATCAAGAAGGAAAATGCTTCTGGATTGGTAGGCGAGATAATTGAGATTCTCGAGGAACATGAAGTTAGCTACATTCTGGAGACAAAAATAGCTGAACTTATGAATCGAAAGGGGACTTCCGAAAAGGATTTACCGAACGACCTTGATTTATTGATTGTTCTTGGCGGCGACGGTACCATGCTCGCAGCAGCCAGAGCTGTCAACAGCAAAGAGATTCCTCTGCTGGGAATTAACATAGGAAGAATGGGTTTTTTAACCGAACTGGACACTAATCAATTTAAAAGAGATCTGCCAGAAATCCTAGATGGTAAATTCAATGTGGAAAAAAGACTCATGCTCGAAGTCAAGCTTCCCAATCGAGATGAAAACTTCCATGTGTTGAATGATTTCGTCCTGGACAGAGGCGAAAGCCCGCGGTTTGTCCAGCTGGAGATTCTGGTCTCCGACGATTTTGTTGGAGCATTTCTCGCAGACGGTATAATAACGTGTACTCCTACGGGAAGCACAGCCTATAATATGGCTGCCGGAGGCCCGATAACCGCACCTGGCATGTCCGCGATACAATTAACCACACTTTCGCCATATACATTGGCGGTAAGACCTCTGGTGGTCGATGCAGATGAGACTATCAATATTAAATATTCCGGCGACAGTGAACATCCACCGCGTGTAGCACTGGATGGCCAGGTGGGCATGGAGATACCGGTCTCGGGCGAGATAATGATTAGGAAAGCGCAGTTTTCGGCACATTTTGTGCATTATTACCACCGCAGTTTTTACGACGTTCTTAGAACCAAATTAGGATGGGCTATTCCCCCTCATAAAGTTCTATAAACTAATAATTGGAGAGTGTATGCAATTTGATCATTCCATTTTCAAGGCCTATGATATCCGAGGAACTTACCCCGATCAGCTTAACGAGGAAATCGCACGCTTGATTGGCGCAGGTTTTGTCCATTTTACTAAAAGCGATGAAGTATATGTTGGACGTGATATGCGTAAATCTTCGCCAGCTATGTTCGATTCACTGGTCGATGGGATTACCAGCTCCGGTGCCGACGTTGTAGATCTGGGGATGGTCTCTACCGATGGCCTTTATTTTGCGGTTGGGAAATTTGGTGGACAGGGAGGAATAATGATCACAGCAAGCCATAACCCACCGGAGTATAACGGTTTTAAGATGTGTATGGCCGAGGCGGTTCCACTCTCCGAAAAAAGAGGACTTCCCGAGATAAAGAAATTTGTGGCCGAAGGTGAGATTCTGTCGAGTAAGCCCAGGGGAAAAGTTATTTCCAGGGATATTACCGAGGATTACACGAAACATTGCCTGAGCTTTATCGACGGGGATAAAATAAAGCCGTTTAAAATCGCTATTGACGCGGGAAATGGCATGGCAGGTAAGACTTTACCGTCGGTGATGAAAAAGCTGCCGCTCGAACTGGAACCTCTCTATTTCGAGCTGGACGGCTCTTTTCCAAATCACCTTGCAAGCCCAATCGAACCGAAGAACACCGAAAAGCTCCGTGAAATGATCTCCGAAAATCCTCAATTGAATATTGGTGCCGCTTTCGATGGAGATGCGGATCGTATGTTTTTAATTGATGAAAAGGGGCAGCTTTTAGGCGGAGATATGGTAACAGCTCTGGTCTCTAAAAGTATTTTGAAGAAAAATCCCGGCGAAACGATAGTCTATAACTTGATTTGCAGTAATGCGGTTCCTGAAGTTATCGAGAAAATGGGTGGAAAAGCTCTTCGAACCAGAGTTGGACACGCCATTATCAAGCCAATAATGAAGGAAGAAAATGCTATTTTCGGCGGAGAACACTCCGGGCATTTCTATTTTCGCGATAATTGGTTCGCGGACAGTGGATTAATCGCATTTCTGGTATGTCTCGAACTTCTTTCCGAATCAAAAAAACCTCTTTCTGAGTTGGTCTCCGAAATAGACCCATATTTCCGAAGCGGAGAAATCAACAGCCGGGTGAAAGATAGAAAAGCAACACTCGACAAGGTACGCGATTATTTTTCCAAAAAGAACAAACGTATCGACGATCTGGATGGAATAACTATATTCGGAGATAACTGGTGGGCGAATCTTAGGCCGTCGAACACCGAACCACTAATCAGATTGAATGCCGAAGCCAATGACAGGAAAACTCTCCATGAAATGGTGAATGAAATCCTGTCAATTGTACGGAGCTGAATTTAATGAACAAGACAATTATATTTGCAATTCTCTTCTCGCTGACCGGGTTACTTGCGGTGGGTTATCCTATTTTCGAGCTCCCCGGGGAAATCTCTCCGGGATTCAGAGCAAGACCAATGGAAAGCAATGATCTTTCGCCAGCCTCAAACGCTATCGGAGATATCGAATACAACGCGGCCAACGGCGATATATGGGTTTCCACCGGAAACGGCCTATCTGTGTCCACAGACAATGGTGAAACATGGGAAACGAAGCTTCAGGGAAAAGGGTTCTCCGCGTTGGCTGTTCTGGGAGATTGGATTTGGGCAGCAGCGTCCTACGATGCCGAAGATCCAACGGATCCCAATAATTCTCTTCCAGCCGGAGATGCTTTTTATGTAAGTTTCGATGGGGGAGAGAATTTCGAGCATTACCGCGAAGAGGAAGCCGAAGGAATCGGTAAATTGGCATATGATCTGGCAATATTGCCTTTTGAAGGTGACACAATTGTCTATGCGGCATGTTTCTACGGTGGATTAATCTGCACAGAGAATGCTGGAACCTCCTGGACAAATATATTCCCCGATGGCGAAGAAGAACTTGACTATAGCGAACTTGCTCATCGCTTTTTTGCGGTCGGTGTGGACACTTCTGCAGGTCAGGCTTTAGTCTGGGCAGGAAGCGCCAAGGGACTATTTATGGGGAATAACGATGTGTTCGCATGGGATAAATTTGACACAGCCGGCCATTGGATTCCAGATTCGGTGCCAATTTACGATACAACAATAGTGGTCGATTCCGTAGATACTACTTACGAAGTCGATTCCAGTGATTTCTATATAAGCTGGATTGAAGATTCTCTTTCAGAAGGATCTATTTCCGGGAATTGGATAATATCTATCGATTTCAGATATACGGGAACTACCGGCATGTTTGCTTGTACCAGATACACCAGCGAAAACAACACCGGCCCGGATTACAATGCTATCTCATTCACGGAAAACTACGGTGAAAAATGGGACATAACCGGTGAAGGTTATATTGCGTGGAATATGGGATTTACCACGGATACTCTATGGACAGCGTGTACTCATGGCCTTTCGAGGTTTCCTCCCGATTCAACATATAGCACAGCAGAAACTCTCGCAATTGCGGGGACTGATGTGCTAACCGGATTGCCGATCGAGGTGTTGATCGATGAAGTGGTAAGTGTAACCGATTGCAACGGCAGGTTAATGGCGGGAACATATTCAGAAGGATTAGCCTATTCGGACGATCGCGGCGATGAATGGTTTTTGATTTCCAATTTTCCAGATCCATCGCTGGCCGCTGCCGATGATCCTTTTTCGGACAATCCCGATGAGTACGTTTATGTCTACCCGAGCCCATTTTCTCCACGTAAACATGGTGGATGTTTCTTCGTTTTTAAACCAAAACAAAGCGGATCGGTTAAGATCGAACTTTTCGATATGAATATTCGTAAGGTTCAAACAATAATCGATCAGGATGGGTTCATCGGCGATAAGAAATATCGTGTTCAATGGAACGGTATTCTGGATAACGGAAGATATGTTAGCAATGGGCTTTTTTATTACAAGATCACTACCCCCGGGATGGAAAACTGGGGCAAGTTGATGGTTATCAAATAGGAAAATTATGAAGAAAATTACCATAATATTGTGTTTGACTTTTCTGGTTACCGGTTTATGGGGCGAAACAACCAACGGTAAATGTGGTGCGTTTTTAGCTATGCCGATTGGCTGGAAACAAATAGCTATGGGAGGAACCGGTGTAGCCGTTGGTGGAGAGATCAACTCCGGAGTTTATAACCCCGCGGGTTTGCAGGCTATCGATGGTTATGGATTATCCTCGGGATACACCAAAATGGCTCTGGATAGATGGTTATACAATATCTCTGGTGCGTGGAATCTCAACGATGATGCTGCAGTAGGATTGAACTGGATCCACAACGATGTGGAAAATATCCCCGGAAGAGATATCAGCGGTAATTACACGGGAGAACTTGATTTCGGTGAGAATATGATTTCGCTTACTTTTTCCAAGTTTTTCCACGATGAATTCACTTTCGGCGGCAACGTTAAATACGTTCAGGCCAGATTATCCGAAATTACTACTTATACGGCGGGTTTCGATGTAGGTGTTCACAGTCGGCTTATGAACGATAAAATTCGTTTGGGTGGAGTTTATAAAAATATCGCCATGACATACCAGTGGGATTCCGATCCGATTTATGGTTCCGAAGATGGCAGTGCAACCGACGAGGAGATTCCCTCAAGTTTTATAGTAGGAGTAGCCTACCTGCCGGATTTCAAGAAAACGCAAGTTACTATGGAAATCGAGTACACCGAATACAACGATATATATTTGCGTGGTGGAGCGAGCATAATGCCCATAAACAACGTTACCTTTGCGCTTGGTTATGACGACGGATTGTTTTCTACTGGATTGGGATATCGCTACGATACCGGATTTGGCGCGTTCGAACTTGGTTATTCTCTCAGGCTTGAACGCGAAGGACTTCCGCCGCGACACACTTTCGACCTGAATTTCAATAGAAAATGAAAAAAGAAATAATCAAATCTATTCGCCAATCGATAGAATCTATCCGATCACTGGAAGAGCAGGTCGATGTTTTACAAAAAACCGCCGAATTAGCTGTTTCAACTATTAAATCAGGCGGTACGATTTTTATCACCGGTAACGGAGGCAGCGCGGCCGACGCTCAACATATGGCAGCGGAATTAATTGGTAAATTAGGTATGGGAATCGAACGAAAACCGCTTCCCGCGATTGCACTTTCCACCGATACTAGCATAATCACCGCAATTTCCAACGATTTTGGATTCGATAGAATTTTCTCCAAACAGATAGAGGCCCTTGCAGATAAAAAGGACCTGCTTCTTGCTATCTCAACCAGCGGCGAGTCCCGCAATATAGTTGAAGCGGTTAAAGTTGCTAAAAGAAAAGGGATGAGGGTTGTGCTTCTAATGGGTTCGAAAGACTCTATATTAGAGAACATGGCGGATATTGTAATAAAAATACAAGGTAATAATACTCCCAGAATTCAAGAGGGCCATCAGGCTACGATTCATATCCTTTGCCAGCTAATTGAATCGCAATTTGTTAAGTAATCCTAATAATTAGATTTTTTTTTAAAAAAAAGCACTTGACATTCTCTATCATTGCTTTAATATGTGATAAATTTCACGAAACAAGGGCAAAGTCTTCTGAGGATATAAATTTTGGTAATAAAGAGTAAAATTTCACCACTAACGATTCAGAGATTATCGACCTATCTCCGTGGATTGAAATATTTTGCTCAGGAAGAAGGCAAGGCGTCGGTTTCCAGTGATGATATTGCTCTATGGCTTGGCGGAACAGCAGCTCAGGTGAGAAAAGACCTTTCATATTTCGGTTCTTTCGGCAAAAAGGGACGTGGTTATAACGTGGATGAATTAATTAAAACTCTGGAAGATATTCTGGGATTGGATAAAAGCTGGAAAGTTGCTCTTATTGGATTGGGGAGACTTGGAAGATCGATGGCGGTATATAAGGGTTTCCGTAATAGCTCTTTTGAAATAGTAGCTATTTTCGATATCGATCCTCAGAAAGTGGGGACGAAATATAATGAAACTCCAGTGTATCACCTGGATGATCTCACGCGAGTTTGTGAAGAAGAGGGAATTCTTATTTCTATAGTTGCCACGCCTGCTGAAGTTGCTAACAAAGTATTTCAAATAGCTCTTGATGCGGGAATTCGCGGTATTTTAAATTTATCCGGCAGGTCATCGTTCAATCCTCCGCCTCATGCTTTTATCAAGGATGTAAACATGGAGGCTGAGATCGAGAGTTTGAGTTTTTGTCTTACACATTATTGATTGTTGTTTTGTTAAAAAAGAAGAGAAAAAATTTCTTGACTTTAAAAGGACGTTTACATAATTTCTCCGTCCTGCGTTTTTTATGAAAACTGTAACTTGGTTAAATCCAGGAGAGGGCACATGGCGCTCTTATATCTATCAGAAGAGAACTTAAAAACATTACTTAACAAGGTTTGCGATTGGGGAGAGACGTTTTGGGTAAACGCTAATGCTGACGGCAAACCGAAGCTGGAAAAGGCTTCAAAACAGGCGGTCGAGGATTATCAATTACCTCAATGCCGGGGAAAAGATCCACTCAAGCAGATTATTTTTCCTCCACGCCAGAGGGTGGCCGAATATCCAAATACTCCTCAGAAAAGATTTGAGGTCCAGCCTAAGAAAAGGGCTATTGTTGGGCTGACCGCGTGCGATCTTAGCGCAATTAGAATCTACGACAGGGTATATCTTGAAGATGAAGAGTTCGTGGATCCATTCTACAAAGCGAATAGAGAAAATCTGTTTCTCATTAGCATCGATTGCTCTGAAGTATATAAAACTTGCTTCTGCAATTTGGTCAATGGCAAACCTTATCCGGAAAAAGGATTCGATATCAATTTGACTCCGGTCGAAGATGGCTATTTAATGGATGTTGCCACAGATCCTGCTCAGGAGATGATCAAAGGAATCGGTGCCTCCGATGCCTCAGATACATTAAAAAAGCGCCGCGATCAGATCAGAACAAAATCACAGAACAAGCTCGAGGAGCAAAACAAGGCTTTTGAAACCAGTTCGGATTATCAAAAATTGGTTACCAAAGCTGATGGTGGACACAAAAGCTACGAACATCACGCTTCGACTTGTGTTATGTGTGGAGCCTGTACTCATGTTTGCCCGGGATGTTTCTGTTTTGGTTTGATGGACAATAAAGTTGATGGTAAATACGAGAGGATGATATCCTGGGATAGCTGTCATTATAGTGGTTTTTCCAGAATGGCCGGGATGGGGAACCCCAGGGGAAGAGCTGTTCAAAGATTTCAACATAGATATAATCATAAATTCTATCATTATCCCGAAAGATATGCCGGCGCTTATTCGTGCGTAGGTTGTGGAAGGTGTGTCGATAATTGTATGGGCAAAATAGACATGAGAGCCACATTAAGAGATCTGTCGGTAGAAAATGTTTCGGAGATGTATCCTTCTCCTTCACCCGCACCCGACAAAGATCCAAGGGGAGATAAATAGGAGCAAAAATGGCCGAAGAAATGAAAAACATATATTATCCTATCGAAGCCGAAGTTACAAAGATTATTCCGGAAACCCCCACAATAAAGACTTATTGTTTTAAACTTTCCGAGAATCTAGCTTTCAAAGCGGGGCAATTTGTTCAACTAACCGTTCCGGGAGTTGGTGAATCACCGTTTACACCATCTTCGGCACCCGGTGACAGCGATTATCTGGAGATAACTATCCTCAAAACCGGACGTGTTACCGATAGCCTTCACGAAAACGTGAAAGTTGGTGATACTCTGGGAATAAGGGGTCCATTTGGCGAGGGTTATCCCACGGAGAAATTCAAGGGGCACAATATATTGGTAGTCGGTGGTGGTGTCGGATTAGCTCCGATGCGTGCGGGTATTTACGGCTTTTTCCAGGAAATCGATGATTATAAAAGAGTCTCAATAAAATTTGGTGCTCGTTCCCCCGAAGATTTCTGTTTCAAGAATGAATTCGATGAATGGGCCAAAAAGCCAAAAACGGATTTAACTCTCACTATCGACAGACCCGCTCCAGGATGGACCGGAACTGTTGGCGTAGTTACCGTGCTACTCGAAAACCTGGATCTGGATATCGAGGATACTTATGTTATAAGCTGCGGCCCGGAGATAATGCTGAAATTCGTTACTTTGAAATTGTTGGAAGTGGGATTCGACCCATATCATATATACCTTTCGATGAATAGAAGAATGAGTTGTGGTGTGGGCAAATGTCATCGCTGCAATATAGGCCCATATTATCTTTGCAAAGATGGTCCCGATATGTGCTACGGCGATATAATGGATTACCCGAATGTATTCGGTTGATAAAAAAAGGGGTTAGATTTATGCCCGGAATTAAAACCAGATGTATGTTTTGTCCGATGCAGGACGCCTTTTATGTAGAAGAGCTTAAAAGGACGGAGAACCCGGTGTTTGGAAGAGAATCTATTTTAAATGTAGAATTCGATCCCGACTCCGACAGGGGGCTCTGTGCCAGAGGTAATTTCTGTCAGGAGTTATCGTTACACGCTAAAAGGCAGTATCGTGCCAGATTGAATGGCGAATATGTTTCTCTTGGAAAAACTATAAACGACTTAAAAGATTCACTGGGAAATCTGTCCGGCGAGAGAATAGCGATTCTTTTGGATGGCTCAATAACCCTGGAAGAGGGAATGAACGCGATTGCTCTGGCCAAAGAACTTAATACTAACCTGGTCAGCCTTGCTCCAGCCGAAGATTTAGCGGTTGGCGGTTTCATCAACACCACGACTTTCGATAAAATCAAGGATGCTGAAACTAATTTTGTCATCGGTGATATCTTCACTACGCATCCGACATGTACAAAGCTATTCCACGATTCGCGTTTGGCCGCACGCAATAACACCATGATAACTCTTGATACGGTGAAATCGCGTACTGGATGGTTTGCACATCCAGAGCTGGTTTCTCCACTGGGAAAAACAGCGGATTTACTGAGAGATATTATTGGAGTAATCGGCGGCAAAGACATCTCTGAAGTTCCTCTACAGGAATATGGAATCAGTGGAGACGATTTCGGTTGGGCTATCAGCGCACTGAAAAACGCAGCTGGCGATGGTAATGTTGTAGTAGGTCCAGCCTGGCACTTCGCCGATACTTATGAAATAACTCAGCTGGCTAAAGAGCTGGCCGAAGTAGCCAATTTGGGATTTATGGTTCTTCCAATTTCCACTAATAGTAGAGGTATATACCGTTTGCTATCAAGTGCTGGATTAGATATAACCGGTGCTTATAAGGCTATTACTGAAGGCAAACTCGATGCACTTATCGGTTTCGATTGTGACCCGGTAACTTCTCTGGGGAATATTCAAATCCCCGAGATTTTTGCGCTGACCGGCCAGGTTCCGGTGGATGGTTTAGATAAAGCCACTCATTTTATTCCCACTACATTCCTTTTTGAAAAAAAGGGAACTATATTGGGAACAGAAGAGGATTTAATTAAGTTGGGTGGAGAAATAAAAGGTCCTGGTGTTAAATCCACTGGTGAAATTATGACCATAATTTCCGGGAAGAAGAGTTTCGATGGAAATATGAAAGAAATCATCGAGAACTTTGTTGAACCTGAAAGTTCTCCCGTTGCAAAAAACGCACTGGAAACGGGAGAGATTATGGCTATGGGTAACGGCAACGTTATTCACCATTCGGATGGTCGTTACACAAGGATAATGCCTTTTGTTAATCTTCGCGGAGTGGATGAAGTTTTCGAGGTTATTTTACCAAAAGGAATAGCGGAGAAATTATCGGTTGAAAATGGCGATAAGATAAAGATTTCAAATAAAAATGCCGAGGTAGTTTTACCAGTTAAAATCGCTGATTGGTTGGATGGTTACCAGATTCTTCTGCCCATGCATCAACCTCTGGCTAGACGGCTTTTCCATTGGGGAAATTCGCCTTCGGCGACCCCAATCGCGGTAAAAGTCGAAAAAGATAAATAAGTATTCTGGAGAATACAATGGAAAATACCCAGGAGAAAAAAGTAGAGAAACGCAGGGTCATCATCGACCTGGATCGTTGTATTGGTTGCAGCTCATGTCGTGTGGCATGTTCGCGTACACATCAGGAAGATCACAACCTTACGCAAGCTGTTGCTCTGGATTCCGCGAGATTTCCAGGCCATTGCAGGCATTGTGAACAGCCCGCCTGTGTCGAGGCTTGTCCTAAAGACGCCATGGTTAAGGGCGAGGACGGTATCGTACGCAGGTTAGCGTTCCGTTGCATTGGATGTAAGAGTTGTGCTATCGCGTGTCCTTTTGGTGCGATCGATTTGAATGTCATTAGAAATGTTGTTTCCAAATGCGACTTGTGTTACCAGAGACTGGATAAAGGATTGGAACCGGCTTGCGTGACCGCGTGTGTCTCCGGTGCCCTGTCTTTCGAGGATCCCGAGGATGTTGTCGATGCTAATCTCTGGGGAGCAAGAGCAAAAGCTAAACCAGGCCTTCGCAGGTGGTAACCCAATAGGGAGTATAGTATGCAGGTATTCTATTATCTAATATTTCCCGGCTTCACTTTCGCGGCAATCGCCGGTCTTTTAACCGCGTGGCTTGACCGTAAAGTAACAGCTAGAGTTCAATATAGAGTTGGACCGCCCTGGTATCAGAATTTTGCCGATGTTATGAAACTGATGGGCAAAGAGGTATTATTGCCGGATAATGCACGTAAAACCGGATTCCTTATCGCCCCCATAGTTGCTTTATCGGCCGCTATTTTATCTGCTACTATGATCGGTTTATATAATTGGAACTGGAACTCCGGTTTTGTGGGAGATATTATAGTTTTCTGGTATGTATTGGCTATTCCATCCACGATGTTGATTCTGGGCAGTGCCGCTTCTGGTAATCCGCTTGCTTCGGTGGGATCATCGCGTGAGATGAAACTTCTCCTCGGCTACGAAGTGCCTTTCATTATTGTGATCGCCATGGTTATTAATCTGACTAAAACTATTTCCATGGGCGAAATTATTCAATATCAATATGCGCACGGCCCAATTTTGTATTCTCTCTCTGGAGTTATAGGATTTATCGTAGCTCTTTTGTGTGTTCAAGCCAAACTGGGCATGGTTCCCTTCGATGCACCCGAAGCTGAAACCGAATTGGGTGGCGGAGTTTTTTATAATTACTCCGGTGCGGCATTAGGAGCATTTAAGTTATCAAAAGCAGTATTGCTTTACACTTTACCTATCTTTCTTATTTCCCTTTTCTGGGGAGGAGTTCAGATTGGAAATGGTATCGGAATACTGTGGGTACTTCTAAAATATATATTAATAGTGGTTTTGATAACCTTGATTAGAAACACTAACCCGCGTTTGAGAATAGATCAGGCGGTAAGATTTTTCTGGGGCAAAGTAACTGTTCTGGCTATTATCGCATTTGTTCTCAGCGTGCTTGGATTGTAAGGACCGACAATGGGACTTAAAACCGCAGCTTTAAAGAAATCTATATGGGTCTTTCACGTGGCATGCAGCCCGTGTAATAATTGTGATATCGAGATTCTCGATTTGCTTACCCCGAGGTTCGATGTCGAGAGATTCGGTATAACCCTGGTGGGAAGTCCGCGTCATGCTGACGCTTTGCTTATTACTGGTGTTTGTAACAGACACGTAAAACCGCGTTTGCTGGAAACTTACCGAGCGACTTCCAAGCCTTGCGTTTGCTTCCTCTTTGGCACCTGTGCCGCCGGTGGAAGTATATTTAAGGGAAGTTACAACGTCCCTGATTTTGTGGACGAGGTAATAAGGGAAGAGGATCCAAATGCAATTATAGTTTATATTCCCGGCTGTCCGCCAAAACCGGAAGCGATGATTGCCGGAGTCGTAAAAGCCCTTTCCGTATTGTAAGGAGATATTATGGGCGATGAAGAAAAATATAAAGTTATGGAAAAAGTCAAGAAAGCACTGGGCGACTTAATTCAATCTGTCGATCAACCCCGTCCGAATAGGATTTATGTTATGGTTCATCAGGATGATTTCCCCAGAGCTGCTAAGATAGTATATAAGGAACTCGATGGACGATTGGCTACGAGTACTGCTACCGAAACCAGAGATGCCGTGGAACTTATCTATCATTTTATGATGGATGCTGATTTGGTAATGTGCAATTTAAAAACTCTGGTGGCAAAACCGGAACTGAAAGTAGGTTCGGTGGGAGCTTTCCTGCCTGCCGCGGATTGGATTGAACGCGAGATGGCCGAGATGTATGGTGTAGAATTTGTGGGTCATCCCGATCCAAGACATTTGCTTCTACCCGATGGCTGGCCCGAAGGAAATTATCCTTATCGCTCCGATTATCCGCAACGCCCCGATGGTTTCGGAGAAGAAAGGCCAAAAGTTTATTAATGAGGGAAATATTATGAAAAAAACCACATTACCCATAGGACCTTTTCATCCATTGCTCGAGGAACCGGAGTTTTTCACTCTTTATTTAGATGGTGAAAAGGTAGTCAAGGTAGATTTACGTATAGGCTATAACCATAGAGGTCACGAAAAGCTGGCCACCGGACTTACATGGGATCAGGTCCCATTTCTGGTGGAACGAATTTGTGGAATCTGTTCGACCAGCCATCCTTATGCCTATGTTCTGGCGGTTGAAGATTTATTGGGAATCGAACCTCCACCGAGAGGTAAATATATAAGGGCTTTGATCGGTGAGATGGAAAGAATTCACAGCCATCTTCTGTGGCTTGGTTTAGCCGGTCACTTTATCGGTTATAATACAGTGTGGATGTGGTCTTGGAGATACAGAGAAGAAATTTTGGATGCTTGCGAGAAACTTACCGGTAACAGAAACCACTATGCAATGTGCAGAGTGGGTGGAGCCAGAAGAGATGTTTCCGAAGAGGCCATGGAATTTACTCTGGGCGCTTTGGATTCAAACTGGAAATCAACCAAGATGTTCCTCGGCGCTATTCAGGACGACCCTGTAATTCATAAAAGATTGAAAAATGTGGGAATCCTCACCAAAGAGGATGCTATCGCGTATGGCGCTGTTGGCCCGACAAGCAGGCCATCCGGAGTGCCTTGGGATATTCGAAGAGATGATCCCTATGATGCTTATGGTGAGAGTTTGGAAGCAGGCGCATGGGATGTTATCGTTACACAAAAGGGCGATGTTTACGAAAAGGCCGCAGTTAGAGTTCTGGAGATTTTAGAGTCGATTAAACTGAGTCGCTGGCTGATAGAGAATATGCCAGATGGTGAAATCGATGCTAAAGTTGGGAGAATTCCTGAAGGTGAAGGTGTTGGACACCACGAAGCACCTCGCGGAGAAGTAATACACTATGTTAGATCTGACGGTTCAAACAAACCCATAAGACATAAAGTGCGTGCCCCAACATTTACTAATTTGCCCACTTATAAGGTTACATGTCCGGGTGAAACTGTCGCCGATGTGGCATTGATTACTGCTTCGATAGACCCGTGTTATTGCTGCACAGAGCGAGTTGGAATGGTTACAAAGAATCGCTCGACATCTGTAACTCAGGAAGATCTGGTTAAATTGTCTGTTGAAAAGACTTTGGAGATAGAAAAAAAGATCGGCAAAAAATCTAATCTGTCTAAGATATAGTTAGATTGGAATTGTGGATTATCTATTGGAATAATAAAGGATAACTTATGGAAGCTCAAATATTACAACTGATATTAGTTCCATTAATCGCGGGCTTTATTTGCTTAATATTACCGCGAGTCAAAGTGTTGAAAGAGCTAATTGCCGGGGTGTCAGCGGCCTGGGTTTTGTATCTTTCCGCTTCGATGTGGAAAATGGGAGAATTCAGTTTAACCCTTTCTTCTTTTAATATCCTGGGTGAGCCGATAAATCTGGATCTCATAGGTAATTCTATGAGTTCGTTGATGGTTCTATTTATTGGGCTTTTTGGTGTACTTGGTGTTCTCTATAGTTGGAGATTCAGAGCGGGAGAAAAAGGGAATAATCTATATTATGCCTTTATGCTTTGGACATTAGCGGCTAGTGATCTGGCGATGCTTAGCGATAATCTTCTTTTCTTCATAATATTCTGGGAGATTTCCACAATATTGCTTTATGCTCTGGTTAACACGGGACATCTAAATAGAAAGGCTTCCGCAAAGGCTGGGTTTAGAACTCTGGCAGTACTCGGTTTTTCCGAAGCAGCTCTTTTACTGGGCGTAATAATTATCTGGGTACAAAATGGCTCACTATCAATGGCTTCGCTTTCTATCCCCACTGTTGGATGGATGGGAGTTCTGCTTTATCTGATGTTCTTTATTGCAGCCATTGCCAAAGCTGGCGCGATACCCATGCATTCATGGATTCCAATTTCTGCAGAAGGTGCGCCTACAAGCATTATGGCTTTCCTTCCAGCTTCTATCGATAAACTGATGGGAATTTACCTTCTGGGTAAAATCTCCATGGACATTTTCAAGGTGACTCCCGGAATTCAACTCACTATTATGATTGTGGGAGTCGTAACTATTTTAGTAGCCGTGCTTATGGCTTTAATACAGCATAATTTGAAAAAACTCCTTTCATACCATGCTATTAGCCAGGTTGGTTATATGGTTCTGGGAATCGGAACACTCCATCCCATTGGAATACTTGGTGGATTTTTCCATATGATAAACCACTCCATGTATAAATCGTGTCTTTTCCTCTGTTCAGGTAGTGTAGAAAAGCAGGCGAAAACAACCGAATTAGATGAACTTGGCGGCTTGGCCAAATTGATGCCGCTGACATTTATCTCTATGTTAATTGCAGCGTTGGCCATTTCCGGTGTTCCACCTCTAAACGGGTTTGCTTCGAAATGGATGATTTATCAGGCATGTGCACTTGGAGAACATCCTATTATGCTTATTGGGGCAATGGTTGGAAGTGCTCTTACTCTGGCGTCTTTTATAAAGGTGTTATTCTCCGTATTCTTCGGCCCAAAACCGGAGAAACTGCCAGAAGTTAAGGAAGTACGTGCTTCTATGGCAATCCCTCAGTTGTTTTTGGCGGTGCTGTGCGTTTTGTTCGGTGTGTTTGCCATGTGGCCGGTAGGGAAAATGTTGGCTCCGGCAACCGGGTTGGATATGTCTTCCAAAGCACTCGGCTCTCTAAGTTGGGGATCCACTCTTTGGAGCCCGGGGTTGGCTACAACAATGATGCTAATTGGTTTAGGCGTTGGAGTTTTGGTGTATCTTATTGGAAGAACTTTCAAGCCGAGAGCTACAGGAAGCTATTATGGTGGAGAAAAATTGCCGGTTGAGGATACGAGAATTCCGGGAACCGGATTTTATAAAACAATACAGGACTTACCGCTTTTGAAAACTATCTACGCCGATAGCGAAAAAGGCGTATGGAATCCAGATTATTTCGTGGGTTCAATTTTCAATGGCGTGTTCGTCAAAGGTCTAAAATTTATGCATACTGGAATATTATCGACTTATTTGTCCTGGGCTATAATCGGCCTCGGCGTGATAATATTCGTATTGTTAGTATAGAACGGGAGGCTGAGCGATGCTCGCACTCTTACATGTATTATTATTCTTTATGATCGTAGGTTCGATCGTAGCTATCGAAACCAAGAATATGCTTTCAGCGGTTATTGCGGTTGGAGCTGTTGGGTTTGGGGTCAGCTTGATATTCATGTTTCTTGGGGCTCCCGATATAGCCATAACTCAGGTTATCGTGGAGGTTCTCAGCCTGGTTATCTTGATAAGAGCCACGGTGTTTATGGACAATAGGTCTATCGAGAAGAAAGTGGATAGCTTTGCAACTATCACCGGATTGTTGTTCTTGGGATTTCTGTTGATGTCTGCTATATGGGCTTTCACCGACATAACTCCTTTTGGAGAGCCGTTGATGAGAGTTTCTCGTAGATATCTTTCTGGAGCAGCGTCGGAAACGGGAGCTGTTAATGCGGTTGCCAGCGTGATTTTGGATTATCGAGCTTACGATACTTTGGGCGAAGCTATTGTCCTCTTTACCAGTGTTCTGGGAGCTTTTACTATTCTCAGAAGAAAGGGAAAGAAGGACGAGTATCACGATAAGGCTGCCCATGAGGAATTCGGGATAATTGAATAGGAGACGATATGAATTTTAAAGAAATGACCAGAAGCGACACATTGGGCATGACGGTTGTTGTAAAGACTATCGCTCGTTTAGTAATGAGTTTTATCCTCCTGTTTGGATTGTATATCGTTCTGTATGGACACTTAACTCCAGGTGGAGGATTTGCTGGTGGCGTTATTATAGCTATCGGATATGTCCTTTTAGTTCTTGCCTTTGGAGGTAAAGTTGCTCTGAATAAACTCAGTAATTTCTGGGCAAGTATGTGGGATAACCTGGGAGCGTTAAGCTTCGTTTGCATAACTTTCCTGGGATTGACCGGAGGATATTTCGCTACCAATTTCGTAGCCCACGGAACCCCGGGAGAATTACTGTCGGCAGGAACAATACCCCTGAGCAATATTGCTATAGGTATCAAGGTAGGCGCTTCGCTCTATGCTATACTTATAGGATTATCGATTTACGGACGTATAGTTACAGAGGAGGACTGATATGATCGGTCATAGTAGCCTATATATAATGGACATAGCTCTTCTCGGCATGGGGCTTTATGCTATCATAGCCAAGAGACATGTTATCAAGAAGATTATCGGAGTGGCTATTGTCGAGTATGCGATCAATCTATTTCTAATATTAATTGGATATAGAATGGACGGAATAGCTCCTATTCAGGCCGAGGGAATGACTTCAGCGGAATTCGCTAAAATGGCTGTAGATCCGTTGCCTCAGGCTTTAGTCCTTACTTCGATTGTCATTGGCCTGGGAACGCTGGCTTTGATGGCCAGTCAGGCGATTAAGCTTTACGAAAAATACAAGACATTTGATATGTCTGAAATAAACCGCTTGCGCGGCTAAGAAGGTGATGCCCATGAACCATATATTACCCCTTATAGTAGCAATACCGCTGGGAATGGCTGTGGTAACTTTGCTTTTATCGAAAGCCGCAAAACGTATCGCGGATTTCACCGCATTTCTTACCACTGCGGTCTGTCTGGTGTTGTCCTTCGTTCTTTTGGGTACCACCAAAACCGCATACTGGATGGGTGGATGGTATCCGCCGTTCGGGATTACCCTGGTTTTCGACGGACTTACCGCGATGTTATTGCTGATAATAAATAGCGTAGGTTTTCTGGCTACTGTGTATAGCCTTTCCTATATGGAAAAGTACACCGCAAAACCAAAGTATTACGCGCTGTTTTTACTTATGGTTGCTGGAATGAATGGTGTTGTGTTGACAGGAGACCTTTTCAACATGTTCGTTTTCCTGGAAATTGCCTCTATCGCGAGTTACGCGCTGGTCGGTTTTGGAGTGGAGCACGAGGAGTTGGAAGCGAGTTTCAAATATCTAATTCTGGGAACTGTGGCCAGTACCATGATGCTTCTCGGTGTAGGACTAACTTATGCTATGACCGGAACGGTTAATATGGCGGATGCATCGAGGATGTTGATGTCTATGCCGGCCACCAGAACTATGGCTTTTGCCGCGGGAGCTTTCATAATGGGATTCTCGCTTAAATCTGGATTGGTTCCATTTCATGCCTGGTTACCAGACGCTCACCCAAGCGCACCTGCTCCTATTTCCGCGATGTTATCAGGTGTTCTTATTAAAGCGTTGGGTGTTTATGCAATGGCAAGAGTGATTTTCGATGTTCTGGGCGCACAACCCATCTATTTAAACATCATGATTACTCTGGGTGCTATATCTATGGTTGTAGGTGGATTTCTGGCTATCGGACAGTGGGACTTTAAAAGGATGCTCGCTTATAGCTCGATTTCACAGATTGGATACGTGGTAATAGCTCTTGGGTTGGGAACTCATCTTGGCTTTATCGCCGGGCTGTTCCACATGTTCAACCATTCTTCATTCAAGAGTTTGCTTTTCCTTTCCAGTGGTTCTATAGAGCATTCAACCGGAACTAAAAACCTGAGAAGGCTGGGAGGACTGGGAACCAAATTGCCGGTAACCAGCTCTTCGACAGCCGTGGGAGCATTATCCATATCCGGAATACCTCCTTTTAACGGTTTCTTCAGTAAGATGTTGATTATTCTGGCATGTGTTCAGGCACAACGCTGGGTTTTAGCAGCATTGGCTGCGGGAGTCAGCGTAATTACTCTGGTATATTTCCTTAAGGCTATGCGCTATTCAATTTTCGGAGAGTTACCAAAAGCACAGGAAAAGATAAAAGAGGTTCCTTTCCCCATGGCATTTAGCTTGATTACTCTTTCAGTTATATGTCTGGGCATTGGAATAGCTTTTCTGGTCAGCCCAACTTTCGGAGATGCCATTCTTAAACCGGCGGCCGATGTTCTTATGGACGGACTGAAAAACAACGCTAGTTCCTACATATCAACGGTGTTAGGAGGATAAATTGAGACAGATAATACAATTCATCGTCCTGTTAATCCTATGGCTCCTTCTAACATGGAGTCTGCAACCCGCCGAGGTTATTGCCGGTGCGGTAATAAGCATTATTGTTATAGCATTGATGGGAAATCTATTTATCGAAAAAGCTGTTAAGATTCTTAATCCGGTAAGGCTTTTCTGGGGGATTATTTATGTGCCATACTTGTTGTGGTATATTATCGTGGCCAATTTCGATGTAGCCTACAGAGTGATAAATCCTTCTCTGCCTATCAGACCGGGAATCGTTAAGATAAAGACTGGTTTGAAAACTGAGATGGGCAAAACTTTCCTGGCAAATTCAATTACTCTTACCCCGGGAACTATGACTGTCGATGTTGTGGACGATGAGCTTTATATTCATTGGATTAATGTTAAAGCCGACAATAACCCGGCAGAGCAAGCCGAGTTGATTGCCGGTAAATTTGAAAAAATGCTCAGGAGGATATTCGAATGAGTGTTTTGCTAATAATATATATATGGATACTTGTGATAAGTGCTTTTCTGTGCCTATTCAGGATAGGTATGGGGCCTACTCCACCGGATCGTACGGTGGGAATCGATATTCTGGGAACGCTGGTGGTTGGATTTTGCGCATTCATGTCGCTGGCAACCGGTCAGGATTTTTATATGAATATCGGAATATCGTGGGCATTGCTGGCGTTTGTGGGAACTCTGGCTCTGGCTAAATTCCTGGAAAGGAGGAGTTTCGATGAGTGAGACTATTGGATATATATTGATTACTGTTGGAGTTGCATTCGATCTGTTGGGTTGTATAGGTTTGGTCCGGTTGCCAGATGTTTATAATCGTCTGCAGGCAGCCACTAAATGTGTAACTCTGGGAACTTGCATGATCCTTATAGGAACAGCGGTAATCGCATTCGGACAGGGGCTAAATGCAATGGCTATAAAAGCTTTAATATGTATGGGATTTGTACTAATAACCAGTCCTACCGCTGCACATGCTCTATCCAGAGGAGCCCATAAGGCCGGAGTTCCACTGTGGGAAGGTTCGGTAGTGGATAAATATAGAGAATTTGAGGAAGAGTAGAGATGAGAAAACCGAAGATTAGAGAACTGGGCGAAGCCATAAAAGCTTTAGTTAAGGGACCTTATACTTCTAAATTCCCTAAAAAACCGCCCGAGATATTTAAAGAATTCAAAGGATTCCCGGAATATCAGGACGATGGATGTATTCGTTGCGGCGCATGCGCGGAGCTCTGTCCTACAACGGCTATCGAGAGAATCGATATACCGGAAGAGGGCAAGAGAGTTATGTTCAGGGATTACGGTAAATGTATCGTGTGTGGTCAGTGTCAATTATATTGTATGACCGACGAAGGAATCGTTATGACCAATGAGTTCGATAAAACTACCCTTGATAGAACTCAAATTAACGAATCTATCGAAGACGAATTGGTGTTCTGTGAAGGTTGCGGCAAACCGATTACTACTCGAAAGCATATGGAAAGAATAATTGATACATTGGGCGAATTGGCATACTCTAACCCTACGCTGTTTATGTATAATACCTATAAGATGAACCTCGCGGATAAAGATGCAGGAAAAAATCACGAAGGTTTCTGGCGCGAGGATCACATGAGAATTCTCTGTCCCGACTGCCGCAGGAATATAATGTTCAAAGAAGACTGGGACGGTTAATATTTAATTTTTATAGATCTATAAGGCGCATTTTTCGATGCGCCTTTTTTTGTTATGGATTTTGAGAATAAAATATCGGAATTACTTAAAGAGAAATCCTTGATTATGGGCGTTGGTAATACCCTGTGTGGTGATGATGGATTTGGCCCTCAATTAATCGCTGAACTCAAACCCACATTGGGTAAACGCGCAATCGATGGTTCTATTGCACCGGAAAATTGGGCCGGTTATATACTTAAAATAGCCCCCAAAAACCTGATTATTGCCGATGCGGTTACTTTCGAAGGCGAACCGGGAGAGATAGGTGTTTTCTCGGCCGAAGATATGCTTGAAGGTTTACCAGCAACGCACGGACCGGGTATGGGACTGCTGTTCGATTACCTTATGAAACAGCTTCCAAGCCTGAGAATAATTATTCTGGCGGTAAATCCGGTTAGAACCGGACTCGGGAATCCGTTATCCCCGGAAATAAAAAAATCGATGAAATATATTTCTAAGAAAATAATTAATTTGTTGGATAAAGATTGATTTTTGATATAAATACTTCGCGTTATAAAGGAGTAAAAAATATAAATGCATGAATTATCTATAGCAAAAGGAATGCTGGCCAATCTCGAACCGTGGCTTGAAGAACAATCTGAAGATATTCGTATCGGAAAAATTGTTGTTCGTGCCGGTCCTTTTCGGGCCATTGTTGAGCAAGCGCTCGAGTTTGCCTGGGAAGTGGTTAGAAGAGAGAATGAGAAGCTAAAAAATTCACATATCGAATTGGATATAACCAGGATTAAAGTCAAATGTAATAAATGCGGATATAGTACGGAAGCTACTCGCCCGATGTTTACTTGTAAAGAATGCAACTCGAACGATTTGATTATCGAAGGCGGGGACGAACTTTATATATCCGATATAGAAATAATAAAGGAGGAATAAAATGTGCTTAGAATGCGGCTGCGGCGAAGATAGCCCAAAAAATCCTCAGGATAAGAAAGAACAGATAAACAAAGAAAGACAGGAGGCGATTGCCGACCCTATTGGCAAAGACCTACTCTCAAAAAACGATAGAATCGCCAGCCATAATCGCGATCATATCCGCAATATGGGCAGCTTTATGGTACACCTTACCAGCTCTCCTGGTAGCGGCAAAACAACTCTTCTCGAAGAAACGGTCAAAGCGCTAAAGGATAAATATAGGATCGGTGTTATCGAAGGTGATGTTGCTACGGAAAACGACGCCAAACGCGTTGGCGCTCTGGGAGTTCCCACTTTTCAGATCGAGACTCAGGGTGTTTGCCATCTCGATGCGAAATCGGTTCATCATGCACTGGGACACCTCGGTCAAGAAGGACCTTTCGATTTAGTATTCGTCGAAAACGTTGGAAATCTGGTTTGCCCGGCGGGATTCGATCTAGGTGAAGACCAGAGAGTTGTTCTGGTAAGTGTTACCGAAGGCGACGACAAACCGGAGAAGTATCCCCCCATATTCCGACGCGCCGATGTTATTGTGGTGTCCAAAACGGACCTTTTACCGCATGTAGAATTCAATGTGGACAAAGTTGTCGAACACGCCAGAGTGATCGCGCCCAGATTGAGATCTTTCAAGGTTTCTTCCAAAACAGGCGAGGGTATCGACGAATGGATTTCCTGGCTTGGAACTTTGATTCCGGACAAGTAAAACCGGAAATCTGAGGTTCAATTTTAATCCCGGCTGCACATTGTGGCCGGGGTTTTAATATCTGAGAAAATCTATAGTATTATTGACAAAACTTACCCTGCGATATATTTTATCGATTAACAAGAAATTTTTCTGAATTAATTGATGAATGATAAAACTGACAATAATCTTCTTGGTATAGTCCTTGCTGCTGGCAAAGGGAGCCGATTTGGCAATCTGCCGAAAGGTCTTCTTCCAATAGAAAACACTACTTTTCTGGAAAGAATAATTGGAAATATGCGAGTGGCCGGTCTTCGGAATATAACCACCGTTTTAGGATATCAACGCGAAGAGGTTTTACAGTCTTTGCCTGAGTTGAAGGATTATGTCATAAACTCCGCTCCGGAGCGAGGTATGCTATCGTCGATCCATACCGGGATGATAAAAATTAACGATTCACACAGCGGGATTCTACTAACAATGGTCGATTATCCACTTATCGATGAGAAAACATATAGGTTGCTTATTGAGGCTCATGAAAAATCACCCGATAGTATTATCACCCCATCGTTTAAACGAAAATCCGGCCATCCGGTATTATTTCCAAAATCACTATTATATGAACTGAGAAAATGTCCATTATCAGAAGGCGCCGTGAAAGTCGTTAGAAAGAACTCAGATAGAAGGAAATTTGTGGATGTGCTCGATTCAGGAATAAATATTAATATCAATTCAAAAGAAGAATACGAAAGGCATATAGGCCCATTCACGGAGGATAAATGGAAGTAGGAAAGAATGTAATTAGAGAAGATGCCCGGTCAAAAGCCACGGGTAAAGCGATCTATGTGGCAGACATGAAAATGCCGGGAATGCTTGTGGGCAAAGTTCTGCGAAGCAAGGTTCCTTACGGTAAAATAATTTCTATCGATATTGAAGAAGCGCTGAAAATTTCCGGAGTTCATACTGTGGCCCTCGGTAAAGATGTTCCCGGAAGGAATATCTGCGAGATAGTTTTTGACGATATGCCATTGATCGCGGAAGAATATGTACAATATGTGGGAGAGCCAATTGCTTTGATAGCTGCTGAGAACGAAAAAGCGGCGTGGCAAGCTATGCAGGCTATAATGGTTAATATCGAACCACTCGAGCCATTGACCGACCCGGAGCTGTATTCTTCAAAAGATGCGCCACTCCTTTATGGTGATGACAACGTATATGCTCATCACAAAATCAGACGGGGTAATGTCGATGAAGCTTTCGTTAATGCAGCAAAAATTATTGAACGAACCTATCATACAGCCTATCAGGAACACGCATATCTCGAAACACAAGGAATGCTCGCTGTGCCGACCCCTCAGGGGGGAGTCGATGTTTACGGATCGATGCAATGTCCATTCTATGTGCACGGAGTTGTAGCAGATGTTTGCGGACTGGCTCAATCCAGGGTGAGAGTAGTTCAGGCAACTACAGGTGGTGCCTTTGGAGGTAAGGAAGATGTCCCTTCGCTCGTTGCAGGATGGGCTTCGGTTCTGGCTATGTTGAGTGAACGTCCAGTGAAAGTGATTCTGGATAGAGAAGAAGACATGATGTCCATGAGTAAGAGACATCCAAGTCGTACCAGAATTAAGCTAGCGGCGGATAAACAGGGTAAAATTACAGGTGCGGAAATCGATGTTCTTTTCGATGGGGGTGCGTATTCGACTTTAAGTTCAATCGTTTTATGGCGCGGAACAGTTCACGCCGCGGGAATTTATCGTATCCCCAATGCGAAAGTCGATGCTCGAGCAGTGGCAACTAACAAAGTCCACTGCGGCGCGTATAGAGGATTCGGTAGCCCTCAGACATTGTTTGCTATCGAATCTATTATGGATGAAATGGCTAAAGAATTTGGAATCGACCCTGTGGATTACCGTAAAATGAACCTGATTAAAAAGGGAGAAGAAACAGTTACCGGACAAACTATCGGCGACTCTTTCGGCTTGTGGGAATGCCTGGAAAAATCACTGGAACAAAGCGATTATTATCATGAAAAGGATAGGTTGAATTCGCCGGAGAATCCGGTTAAAAGGGGTATGGGAATCTCTACCATTTTCTACGGTGTTGGACTTGGTAGTGGGGGAACCAAATTGGCTAGAACCGGCGCTTATGTTAGTATCCAACAAGACGCTAGCGTACAATTTGCAGTGGGAACTACCGAGATGGGTCAGGGAATGCGAACCGTCCTCGGCCAGATTGTGGCGGAATCTTTTGGGATTCCCTATGAGTTGGTCTCGTGTTTGCCCGTGGATACAAGCCGTGTGCCGGATAGTGGCCCAACTGTAGCTTCGCGCGCTACGACTATGAGTGGAAGAGCTCTGGTCTCTGCATGTGGTGCTCTTAAAAGAAGCCTTGCAAAAGCCGCTGCGGAAAAGTGGGGAGTAAAATCCAAAGATATCAATGTCGCCGATGGTCGGGCAACCCTGGCCAGCGAGCCAAACAAGTGGTTGAATTGGGATGAGCTGGTTGCCGAAGCCCATGCACAGAAAAAGGATGTAGCCGTTGTGATGCATGACTCTTCACCACCTACTAGCTGGGAAGAAGAAAGTGGGCAAGGCGATGCTTATGTGGTTTACGCTTATGCTACCAATATTGCACAGGTGGCCGTGGACACCCGAACCGGTGTAGTAACTCTGGAAAAACTTTGGGCTGCTCACGATGTCGGCAAAGCGATTAATCCCCAATTGGTCGAAGGCCAGATCGAAGGCGGATCTTTACAGGGTGCAGGTTATGCGCTTATGGAAGAATATATGATCGATAACGCGGGAATCCCGATAAACCCCAGGTTTGCATTTTATCATATCCCCTCTGTGGATGATTCACCGGAGATGCATCCGATTATTGTAGAATCTGCTTATAAAGATGGCCCGTTCGGAGCAAAAGGATTTGCTGAGCAGCCGCTGATGGGAATAGCTCCCGCGGTAGCCAATGCAATATACAATGCAACGGGCAAAAGATTGAGAACACAACCTTTCACTCCCGAGAGAATGAGAGCAGCCCTGAGAGGGGATAACGATGTTTGTTGAATTTGAATTGAACGGAAAAAACACACGAGTAGAAGTCGAAGATTATCAGAGACTTCTGGATATTTTGAGAGACAAATTGAATCTTACCGGAACCAAGGAAGGCTGCGGCGAAGGGGAATGTGGCGCATGTT
>Ga0272443_10000534_pt1 | contig 68664 bp, 59 predicted proteins | sample SSMAcet12_FD_193581 | JGI IMG/M metagenome (GOLD analysis project Ga0272443, IMG submission 193581) | Marine sediment archaeal communities from Little Sippewissett salt marsh, Falmouth, MA, United States - SSM-Acet-12 | ecosystem: Environmental > Aquatic > Marine > Wetlands > Sediment ...
AGTTGCACTGATTTATAGGCATAAGACTCAAATCCCGGTGTGGGTTTCGCCCACATAAATCCTTGAGCCGGTTATTTGCCTTTCATCCCCGCAGCAAGCTGCGGGGTATTCGACAAATAAAAGAGTAGATGAACGATAACATTCGCTCTTTGTGTAGTTCGACCAGCATCTCTTTTTGATCATCACCGTGAAAGTTGCAGAGGACGGGTTTTAGTTCTTCAGATGGATTCGAGAGCACTCTCACGGTCAGCAGTGACATGAGAGTTATCGGCAGGGAAATCAAAAATGCATCAGTTACTTGGATTGACGTAATCGTAGTTCTCATGACTATGTTGAACGAGAATATAATTGGAAATGAAAGATATATGTTGCACTTCAATATCTTTCGAAATTTGGCGAAAAACGACTCATCTCCCAGATCGTGATACACTCCAATGAGAGAAACTTGCTGAGAAACCACATGAAGAATTGCCGAGAAGAAAAGGAACCAAACCGAGGCGATGATCAGCAATTTCAGCATGGTCTCTTCTCAGCCCTCTTGTTGGCCAATATCGACTCGATAAAGACGACCAAGTACAAGAGGAACATGAGCACCAATCCCCGCACGATGGTGTCGTCCAAGAGCGAATAAAGACTTGCGCCGCCCAGCAGAAACTGAATCAAGTTGATTATAGCCTGGCCCGGATCCATGACTCTACACCCTTTGCTAACCTGTTATATCTCTAGGCCTATATACTCCTTCCGCCATGCACTCCCAGCGACCCTCGAGCGAGATCCGGGCGGAAGGTGCCGAAACGCTCGTGGAGGCGAAGGTTTAACTGCAGTATGATTTATGTGATTGAATTCACTTGTTTAGTGATATCTTAAATCATGAGGGTATTTTGTGAATCGCAGAATGGGGTTTCATGATCCACAACCGATTTTGTGGATATTCTATGATTCACAAATCTCTTTGTGAATCACGAAAGGTGGTTTCGTGATTCACAAAACCTCCTCGACTGAGTCCCTCACCTTCGCCACCTTTCTTGACTTTTGCACCTTCTTCGCGTTTCTGCTGCCGAAACTTATTTCGTGTGAGATCCGAAAGGGGGTGACACGGAGTTTCCGGAGGGAGGCAAGCAATTGAACGCGATGACTGAAGAAGAGGTTGAGGAGGTGGCGCTCAGCTGGTTTCAGGATCTGGGCTACCAGCACATCTTCGGCCCGGACATGGGGCCGGGCGAGCCAGGAGAAGAACGCAAGTCGTACGGCGAAGTCGTATTGGCGAGGAGGCTCAGGCGCGCTCTTGAGAGGATCAACCCAGGGATTCCGGCAGAGGCGCTCGACGAAGCCTTCCGGAAAGTCACCCGCGCCCAGAGCCCGAAGTTGGAAGAGCAGAACCGACTCTTTCACAAACAGCTCGTCGATGGCGTGGACGTGGACTACCGACAAGATGGCAAGATCACTCCCGGCAAAGTCTGGCTCGTCGACTTTGCACATCCTGAAAAGAACGACTGGCTTGCGGCAAACCAGTTCACGGTGATCGAAAGCGAGAACAACCGCCGCCCCGACATTGTTCTTTTCGCAAACGGCCTTCCCCTCGGCGTGATCGAGCTGAAGAACCCCTCCGACGAGAACGCAACCCTCGATCGAGCCTTCAACCAGCTCCAGACCTACAAACGCGAGATCCCCTCCCTCTTTCGCTACAACGAGTCCCTCGCAATCTCCGACGGCATCGAAGCAAAGGCCGGAACCCTGACCGCGAGCAAAGAGTGGTTCATGCCCTGGAGAACGATAGACGGCGAGGAGATAGCGCCGCTGGCGCAACCCCAGATGGAGGTCCTGATCAAGGGCATCTTCGATCCAAGCCGGTTCCTCGACCTCGTCAGATACTTCGTCGTCTTCGAAGAAAATGGCGGAACGGTCAAAAAGAAGATGGCAGGCTACCACCAGTACCACGCCGCAAACCGGGCCGTGGATGAAACGGTCCGCGCAACCTCCGATCAGGGCGACAAAAAGATCGGCGTGATCTGGCACACCCAAGGAAGCGGAAAGAGCCTCACCATGGCCTTTTACGCAGGAAAGATCGTTCTGCACCCCGATATGGAAAACCCGACCTTGCTCGTCATAAACGACCGAAACGACCTGGACGACCAGCTCTTCGACACCTTTGCCACCTGCCAAGACCTCTTGCGACAAAAGCCAGATCAGGCCTCTGATCGAGGAGACCTTCGGGAAAAGTTGAAGGTGGCCTCAGGAGGCGTCGTCTTCACAACCATCCAGAAGTTTCTGCCAGAAGGCGAAAAAGATCATCACCCTATCCTCTCGGACCGCCGCAACATCGTGGTGATAGCAGACGAAGCCCACCGGAGCCACTACGGCCTGAAAGCCCGCGTCTTGCGCGGAAAAGACGAGGCCCACATCGCCTACGGCTTTGCCAAATACCTCCGAGACGCCCTCCCAAACGCCTCCTTCGTCGGCTTTACCGGAACACCGATCGTGTCCCAAGACCGAAGCACCCCTGCAATCTTCGGAAGCTACATCGACGTCTACGACATCCAAAGAGCGGTCGAGGACAAGGCGACGGTCCCCATCTACTACGAGGCCAGGCTCGCAAAGTTGGACCTGAAAGAGACCGAACGGCCCAAGATCGACCCTCAGTTCGAGGAGGTGACCGAAGGCGAAGAGCTCACCGAAAAAGAGAAGCTGAAAAGCAGGTGGGCCAGGCTCGAAGCCGTCGTGGGCTCCGAGAAAAGGATCACCCAGGTGGCAGAAGACATCGTGGACCACTTCGAGACCCGGTCCCAAGCCCAGGAAGGAAAGGCCATGATCGTCTGCATGAGCCGCAGGATCTGCGTTGCCCTCTACAGCGAGATCGTGAATCTTCGGCCCCAGTGGCACTCCGACGACGATAAGAAAGGCGAGATCAAAGTCGTGATGACGGGCTCTGCCTCCGACCCAGAGGACTGGCAACCCCACATCAGAAACAAGCCGAAACGAAGAGCTCTTGCCGAGCGGTTCAAGAACCCAAAAGATCCCCTCAACCTCGTGATAGTGAGAGACATGTGGCTCACGGGTTTTGACGTCCCTTGCCTCCACACCATGTACCTGGACAAACCGATGAGAGGACACGGCCTGATGCAGGCCATAGCCCGCGTAAACAGGGTGTTCAAGGACAAGAAGGGCGGCCTTGTCGTCGATTACATCGGGATTGCCGCAAACCTCAAAGAAGCACTGGCCGAGTACACCGAAGGCGACCGCCGCCAGGCAGGAATCCCAATTGAGGAGGCGGTGGCGGTGATGCTCGAAAAGTACGAGATCGTGTCGGACATGTTCCACGGCTTTTCGTGGCGCGATTTTCACACGGGCACCCCTTCCGAGCGACTCTCCTTGATACCAAGAGCCTTAGACCACGTATTGGGTCTCGACGACGGAAAGAAGAGGTTCCTCAAGGCGACAAACGAGCTATCTCTCGCCTTCTCCCTCGCCATTCCAAGCCCGGACGCTCTTGCCATAAGAGAGGACGTCGCCTTCTTCCAGGCCGTAAGATCGTCTCTTCTCAAGATCACCCGTTCGCCCGGAATGAGCGTGGAGGAGATGGAGACCGCAATCCGCCAGATAGTCTCCGGTGCGATAGCTTCTGATGGGATCGTCAACATTTTCTCGGCCTCGGGCCTCAAGACCCCAGACATATCGATCCTCTCAGACGACTTCCTCGAAGAGGTCCGGATGCTTCCCCACAAAAACCTGGCACTGGAGCTGTTGAGACGGCTCATCAACGACGAGATCGGCCTTCGTTCGAGAAAGAACCTGGTCGAAGCTCGATCCTTCGCCCAGATGCTGGACCAGACCATCACAAGATATCACAACCGCTCCATCGACTCGGCAGAGGTGATCGACGAGCTGATCGATCTTGCCAAGAATATCAGGGAGTCGCGCCGCCGGGGCAAAGAGCTGGGCCTCTCGGAAGAGGAGCTGGCCTTTTACGACGCCCTCGGCAGCAACGGCGGCACAGCTTCGGCCCTCGGAGACGAGAGAATTCGCACCATTGCCCAACGCCTCGTCGAGACCGTCCACAAAAACGCCACCGTCGACTGGACGCTGAAGAAAAGCGCTAAAGCCAGGATGCGCGTCACGGTAAAACGATTGCTTCGCAGGCAAGGCTATCCGGCCAAGGACCAGACCGAAGCCGTCGACACTGTGGTGAAACAGGCGGAGCTCCTATGCGAAAACGTGGTCGCAGCAGCTTGAAATATCATCGCTCTCACCCATCACCACCCATCATCACCACCTTTGGGAGGTTCAAACGTTGAGGTTAACAGTTCTCGTGGATAACAACACCCTTATCGACCGGTACTTCTGTGGCGAGCCAGGTGTCTCCTACCTCATCGAAGACGAAGACAAAAAAGTTCTCTTCGACGTGGGATACACGGATCTATTCATCCAGAATGCGAATAAGATGGGGTTAGATCTCCTGGACGCGGATTTTGTGGTTCTATCTCATGGACACCTCGACCACACTTGGGGGCTCCTTCCCTTAACGAGGCTTTTCACAGAGGCGAAAATCGAAGGAATCGACCACGTAAGACCCACTCTTGTAGCGCACCCCGAAACGTTCCTGACAAAAAGCATAGACGGCCTCGATATAGGCTCCATGCTCTCTGAAAATGCGCTTTCTTTCCATTTTGATCTCAGATTGAGTCGCGAACCGGTTCAACTGACCGAAAACCTCCTCTTTCTCGGAGAGATCAAAAGGACGAACGATTTCGAGAACCAGGAACCGCTCGGCAAAATCACGAAGAACGGTTCTGAAGAAGATGACTTTCTGATGGATGACTCCACTTTAGTTTACCGATCGAAAGAAGGGCTGGTGATAATCACGGGCTGTTCTCACGCCGGCATCTGCAACATTGTAGAATATGCAAAGAAGATCTTTCAAGAAGACAGAATCGCCGACATAGTGGGCGGATTTCACCTCCTAAACCCTTCGGATAGTCAGCTACGAGGGACCCAGGAATACATGAAAGAGCTAAACCCAGCAAAGGTCCACGCCTGCCACTGCACCGACCTGAAATCGAAAATCGCGCTCTCTCAAGTCGTGACACTAGAAGAAGTGGGCGTGGGACTTCAAATAGAATACAGCTGAATACGACCCAATCCTACAGTATTTGGAAAAATTATCAAAACAGACAGACGGCCGGGCAAAGCCCGACCGATCACCTCTACAATTTACAACATCCGCCACAAGAGGAAGAACAACAGTCTGACGCGGACGATCTCGCTGTTTCCTCTGGTTTATCCACGTCAAAGTCAAAGTCGATCTCGCCAAAATCCTCGTCCATGTCGAACTGGAAATCCACATCGAACTGAAGGTCCCCTGCGAAATCCTTGTCCAAATCTAGCTGCAGTTTCCCTTGAGGGTCCCCGCTCACATCATGTCTTTGGTCCCTCCGAACGACGTGCGGTCTTGTTTCCCTGAGCTCAGTATCGCCATAGGCTGAGACCGGCATGATGAGGGTCGCCTCAGGATCGCCGAGAAGGTTAATCTCATAATAACAGTACCTCACGTATTCGTCGGTCTCGGCAGACGCGACAAGGGTCTCTTTTGCTTCCTGAAGAGCTTCGCCAATATGGGTCACGTCCTCCACGAATACCTGATTCCAGAACTCCACGTTGAAACCCTGAGAGGGACTATGAGATACGTTCGGCCTCAGGAGCGCGTACCTAGAGTCGCCTATGAAGGCAAAAGCGCCCCCTTCGCCCGTCACGAAGTGCTCCAGAACGCAGTCGTGAGGCAGATAAACGCCTTCAGGACCTCTGTTGTCGAAAGATCCAGCGTAACCGGCCTGACTGTACCCGAAGAAGTACTTGTCGTTTTTGAGGGCATCAGCATCGTTGTATCCCATCTTCATCACGTAGGCGACGATGTCACAGAAGTTGGCCGTTCCGACGTGATTTATTATGTGCAAGTTCTCGTTGATCAGGTCTATTAGCTCCCACTTGGGCCAGTTGAGCTGATCACAATCGCAACCGCTTCCAGAGTAATTTCGATCATAAAGAGTCCAAACGTGGAAGTCCTCAGGAAAGAGAACTGCAACTTCATCTGTGTAGTTGCCACCCCAGCAGCCTTCGTTATCGAGTTCACCTGTGTAGTCGCCACCCCCCAGAACTTCCAGGTATTGCCCTACCATCCAGGCGCTGGTGAGATGAGGATCCGTCGAATTGGTGGAATCATAAGCTATGGTCTTCCTGACGAAATTGCTCAATTCCTTGTAATTGTCTACAGGCGCTCTTCCCACGTAAACTTCAGCCAGAAGATCGGGGTTGTCGTCAGGCTCGCCGTAAATTCCGTTCCTGTTGGCGTCGTAGCTGCCGTTAAGACAAGCGTAGTATAAGTCTGAAATCACGTTCGGCGTGTTAGACCCGCAGGAAGAAGAATCTGGTTCGTAGCCTTCGGGAGCCCAGAGGCCTTTCGACGGCACAAACCCCACTTGCGTTTCGCCGCCAACGGTGGATCCGTCGCCGTCGCCGCCCAGGAGAACGTAGGTCACGTTGTTCTTGTTGTAGGCATCGGTTATAAACTCACGAATCATCCCGGCTTTGTCGCTCCTGTCCCTGACGCTGTACTTGTAAGCGGCGTAGATGTCTTCTACAGTCACTATCGCGGCAGACAAACCCTTCTCGTTTTTCTGTTCAGCCAGGGCCTGGAAGTTGTAGGGACCCGGCGCCTCTTTCAGATTTTGGGTGGTGATGATCAAGTAGTCAAAGTCCCCATTCAGAAGAGCAGAACGACCCGTCATCATTACCGGTTGGTCGTAAGTCGCAACCTTCTCAGGATTATCAACAACCCTCTCTACGGCCAATCGGTCCTGAGGCGCGCCTCTGAAAAGTCCCACGTCCAAAGTTTCCGAAGGCGCGGTCTTGACCTTTACTTCAAAGGTGCTGTAGTAATACACATCACCAGTCTTCGGGACGTACTGGACCGGGTAAAGGTGCACGTAAAGGATCTTGTAACCTCGTTTATTCTGGATAGCAACTACCGAATAGAACTCTCCAGGATAGAGGTCTGACGATTCGTATATCGCCTCGCTCGGCTCTGTAGTCTCCAGCTCAGAAAAATTCTCCTTCACGTAACAGGAGGGAACCGGATCTTGACCAGGTTCTATGAGAATCTTGCCAAGATACTGCTCGCCTCCGGGGATGACCTCGATGCCCTGAAACTCGTCCCCATAGGGTATCAGTATCTTTGCGGTCTTGACCGGCAAAACCGGTTCTCCGGACACTATTCGGTAGGTCAGACCCGGAACCGTGATGGATTTGTAGATCTTTCCAAATCCCTCAGGTGATAACGGTCCTTCCACGCTCGCTTCGATCGTCGGCTCATCCACTGAGTAAACCAATCTTATCTCGTTTGTGTTCGACCCACTTTCAGCCAGAGCAGGCGAGCAAGTCGCAATGCTCAAACCTAAAAGACAGACCAAACAGACGGTTAGATGACCTTTCATATTTCCCCCCTCATAGAATTGACGTGAAATTATATTAAAATCGTTCAATCCCAATTTGAACTAAACATCTATCCCCTGAGGAAGAAATGCCACAAGGCCACCCCTCATGTTCTTTTCCAGACCAGATCTGCACGACGCTGGCCTCTTCTCAATGTTCTCAAACAGCAACGCTATCCCCCTTCATTGCGTATCGAAATCGAGAGTATGCTCTCCCTGAAAACTATATAATTGTTTCCCACAAGTTCGTGGCTGTTAGTGGCCACATGCACAAGTTTGGAAAATTAAGCTTCAGCATGACATCAGGATCGTCAAACGCTCTAAAAAAAGATCTCAGGAAGTGGCCTGACTCTCTAGGCCTTCCACCTCTTGTAAGCAACGACCAGCACTGCCGCCAACAGGATCAAACCTATTACAAGGGGCAGAGTGTAAGACCGACCTCTAGGGTTTACGTTCACAGGGATCTTCATGCTCTCGGAGATTACGGCATCACCCCTAACGTCGGTGTACTTGATCTCGCTGTTGATCCCATAAGGCTTGGGGGTAGCATCATCATCCACATCGATCTTGAACTTCACGGTCCTCTCTTCACCTGGTTGGAGCGTCCTGATGTAAGCCTGATCGTCAGTTGAGGAGAAGGGCTTAAAGACGCTCAGCCTTGCGATGGCATCATCTGCGGGATCTTCGCCGATGTTCTTGTATGTGACCTCGATTATTCCGTCTTTTTGACCTACCAAGAGTTCAGCGTCCACTTGAGTGATCTCGAAATCTGCCTCCCTCTTCACAGTTATAGGTATTTTGATGGTTTGATTAGCGGCCTCATACCAGTAAGAAACTTCAAACCCCCTCAATCCAACCTCTGGATCGAACTCGTCCGCATCGACTTCGGCGTTGTATTGGTAATCGTAAGTTAGACCGAGCTCTAGGAGATACTCGCCTGCAGGAACGTGATTTGCGATCTTAATCGTGAAAACCATCGAGTCTCGTCCTCTCTCTCCGGATCGGAGAGACTCAACCACCTGATCGCCGGACTTGACCTCTATGAGGTCAGTGGTGGATTGTAGAGCTCCGGTTATTCCAAGGGCTGTGGTCCTCTCTTTTTCGAAGTCAAACTCCCTTGCCGCAAGCTCTTGCTCCATCTTGGTGTCGGCTTTTTTGTCCGCATCAAACCCCATTATTCGACCGTAGTTGGCAAGTTCGATGTAAAAGTCGACAGTGTCGCCCCGCTCGAACTCGTTTGTGCCTGCAAGACTTGCGTCCAGCTGTGGAGATCCAAAGGAATTCCAGTAATTGTCCAGCGATACTGAAGGTATATAGGTATCCTCTGATGCACTTGAAACTAGTGAGGTAATGATCAACGCGAGAGCGATACAGGTAACCATTCTTCCCAATCGGTCGTCCTCCTAAAAATCCACAAATAAATAAACATGATCAATCATTTTCCACAACAAGTTTTCCACCCCTCCACCTTTCCAGCCACACCGAGAGAGCTGGAAACATCTGGAACCGGATCAGGAGAACCGGAAAGACCGTGAAGGTGACGAATAGGGCAAAGATCACGGAAAGAACCGTCACAGCTCCGAAGTTGCTGGTTATTGGAAAAGACGAAGTTACCAGAGCGATGAATCCAAATACCGTGGTGAGGCCCGAAGCCGCTATGGCGGCGCCAATCCTGCTGACAGCTATTCGCAGCGCTTTTATGGAGCTATCGGTCCGCGCCTTCTCTTCGTAGAACCGTTCCAGTGTCAACACCGCATACTCAGATCCCACGCCCAGGATCAAAGCGCCCAGGGTCGCAGTGAGCGGTGTATAGACCATCCCAGAAAGGTACATTACCCCGCCCATGAGCCCAATGACAACTACCATGGGAAGCACCGGTAAGGTCGCCTTCACAGGATCACGGTAGATCAGATAAAGAAGGGTGAAGATCAATACGAGGCCGAGAAGCGTCATCTTGACCCTGCCGGTCGTAAGAGCCTCGATCACCGTGGTCATAACCACCAGATCGCCTGTTAATATCACAGAGGATCCTGGCGGCGGAACGATCCAGATGACATCCTTTTCGACCTCGGTGATAAGCCGATCGATTCCCTCCTCGCCAAGGTCTTGCACCGCGCTTCCGATGTTAAGCTTGATCAGCGCTGTGTCGCGGCCGTCTATGTACCAGCCCTTGACCGAATCGGGAATTTCGCCCAGAATGTCCCGGATTTTTGTTCTGTCGCCGGGAATCGCACCGCCGTTTTGCATCTTGACGTAAGAAGCTATGCTTGTGGCATCGTAAACCTGTTCTCTGGACTCTGTTATGTAGGTTCCAAAGTCATCGATCCACTTCATCATTTCAGGATCGGTGACGTCGTCTGTCTGGACTATGAGGTTGAGCTGATCGTCGCCACCGAATATGTCTTTGAGGTGGCGAAACTGGACCAGAGGCGGAAGGTCCTGTGGTATGTACTCTTTAAAGTCGGTCTCTATAGGAACCTCGGTGTCCATATAGAAGCCTGCAGATGTGACAACAAGCGCCAGGACCAGGACCTCTTTCCATTTGCAGACAGAGTAGATCGCTACTTCTTCGATCTTGGAGCCTATAAAAGACGAGGCGCCGTCCGAGTCGAGACATTGTTCAGGATCTTTGGCCTGCCACCTTCGCCCCATCTGACAAAGAACCGTAGTCCCGACGAACAAGGCCGAAAGGTAGCACATGCTCACCCCAATGAAACAGAGAAGGCCAAAGTCTCTTACCATCGGAACCGTGGAGATGAAAAGGGAGATGAAACCCGCGCTCGTTATGGTCAGCGCTATCAAGACGGCAGGTGCCGTGTGAGAAACTGTGGTGGCGGCCGCGTCGTCCATGGACCCGCATTTGTCAAACTCCTCTTCGATCCGGCTCTGGATCTGTATGGCGTAATCTATGCCGAGGCCTATGAGCACGGGAAAGGCAGCCATGGATACGAAGGAGAGAGGGATCTGGAGGGCACCCATCGCTCCAAAGGTCCAGGCGATTCCAAGGAGCACTATTGGAAGCGGCATCAAAGGCAGTCGGACGTGTCTAAACACGAGAAAGAGGGCAACCACCATTAACAAAACAGAGACTATGAGAAGGGTTCCGGTGTCCTTGGACATGTCTCCTTTGATGGAATAGCCAAGTGCAACATTTCCTGTGACGACAGTGCCAACGCCGGGTGGAAACTCGGCCATTTCTACCGCCTTTTCGGTCTCTCTGAGCAGCTCTTCTAAGACCGCATCCTCCACGTAAAGGGGGACATCTATTATGATCCTGGTGTGCCTCTCATCGGGCAAGAGGAAACCCACGTCCTGAGAGTTCAAGACATCTCTAATCTTACCGTGCTCAGGAATCCTTCTAACTCCAGTTTCCTTTTCCATCTCGTCCAGAACAACGTTGGCAACGCTCGTGGATCCAAGGACATGACCCACATACCCCATCTGTTTGGTCAACCGGTCCATGGCCTTCAAGACTTCAGGCCGGGTGAGGTCGTCACCTTCTATGAGGATTACTATGCCGTCGGTTCCGAACCTTTCGAGGTACAGATGATCATATTCCAGGTAGAGCCTGGTGTCAGGATCCACAAAGGACTCGGTCCCGGTCTCCATGGTGATGTCCTGGGCATAATTGATGGAAACAACAGTGAGAATCGCAGCAAAAGCGAGGATGATTATAGAGTTGTGCGCAATCCAGATTCCAAGCTTCTCTTTTCGGTTTATGATCCTCACCTACAAATCCCGCTCGTTAATGGAATACTATTTTGTAATTTTATTCGCTCCTGACCAATATTGCCCCATTTCTCATTTGGGTCTTTGTGGTGCCGTGACCCTAAGAAATGGTTCTGTATATAGATGTTTGCTGCCAACAGAATCGATGAGAAGGTGCCGTTTATCGCACCCTTTGCAGCTCTTCATCAATTTAGGGAACAGTATGAAACAAAGGACAGCTTTATAGTCGAGAACCAATTAGATAAGACTAATTGGTTCTTGCCAGAGTAGTGCTTAACGATACGAATGGGCCAAATCTCAAACTCTAATGAGTTATAGATTTAGCTCAAAGATATCGTCGGGCAGTATAATCCCTCTGTTGATGTGGGAACAAGGCGAGAAGGAAAGCACAAAGATACCCAGGAAAATGAAGAGCCTGTTGCTCAGATGGGCTATTTTCGAGGCATTTTCATCTCCGCAGGCCTCAGTTACAAAAAAGTTCTACAGCCCACAATTACGAGCCAACATCCGGCTCAATCCAACCTCTCGAAAGAGGGCGAAAGGAGGGGATGCGCCCTTCATCCGACCCGTCACTTCCTTCTTCTCACATAGAGACTTGCAGCAGCTGCCGTGAGCAAGATCAAGAGAACCACAATCGGAAGTGTATACGACCTTCCAGCCTCACTCACGTTCACTGGGATCTTCATGCTCTCTGAGATTATGGTGTCACCCCGAACGTCTGTGTACTTGATCTCGCTGTTTATCCCATAGGGTTTTGGCGTTGCATCATCGTCCACGTCGATCTTGAAATTCACTGCGACTTTTTCGCCTGGAAGGAGCATCCCGATGTAAGCCTGATCGTCGGTCGAGGAGAAAGGCTTAAAGACGCTGAGCCTTGCAATGGCGTCATCGGCAGGGTCTTCGCCTATGTTCTTGTAGGAAACTTCGATCATCCCGCCCTTTTCGCCCACCTTCAGCTCGCCTTCGGCACCCGTGATCTCGAAGTCGGCCTCTTTCTTGACCGTTATCGGTATCGTGATGGTCTGGTTGGCGGTCTCGTACCAGTAGCCGGTTTCAAAACCTCTCAGTCCAATCTCAGGATCGAGCTCGTCCGCATCAACTTCTGCGTTGTACTGGTAATCGTAAGTCAGGTAGAGCTTTAGAGGGTACTCGCCTGCAGGAACGTGATTTGCGATCTTGATCGTGAATATCATCGGATTGGACCTTTCGCCTGAGCGCAAAGATTCGACTACCTGGTCGCCGGATTTGACCTCGATGAGATCTGTTTCAGATCGGAGCGTTCCGGTTATCCCAAGGGCCGTCGTCCTTTCCTCTTCGAAGTCGAACTCCCTTGCTGCAAGCTCCTGTTCCATCCTGGTATCCGCTTTCTTGTCCGCGTCAAACCCCATTATCCTGCCGTAATTGGTCAGGCCCACGTAAAGGTCGACGGTGTCGCCTCGTTCGAACTCGTTTGTCCCAGCAAGGCTTGCGTCCAGCTGTGGCGACCCAAAAGCGTCCCAGTAGTTGTCCAGCGATACCGATGGAATGTAGTTATCCTGCGCCTCGGCTGGCATGAGATTAGCCAACGTCAGGGCGATGATAAGAAGGGCCAGCATCAGGCCGAGATAGATGATATTTCTCAATTGTTCATCCTCCTAAACGGAATTTGAGGAAAGAAGGAAAAGCATCGAGAATTGCTGGCGCAAACTTTGCGCCAATACGGAAAATCCTTCTCAATCTTTTGTCCTCCTAAAGGTCACAATCAGTAAATTTGACATGTTTGCTTTCACGTCTGCCCACTGTTTTCTCCTGTATTCCAACCGGATCAAGAGCACAGGAAAGACCGTGAAAGTTGCAAAGAGCGCGAATATGACGGAAAGGACCGTCACGGTTCCAAAGTTGCTGGTTATGGGGAAGGGAGACGCCATCAGAGCAGAGAAACCAAACACCGTGGTGAGACCTGACGCCACGATGGCGGCACCTATGCTTCCCACCGCTATGAAGAGGGCCTCCATTGTATCTTCCCTCTTCTCTTTTTCTTCGTAGAAACGCTCCATGGTGAGAACTGCATACTCTGACCCCACGCCCAGGATCAGAGCGCCCAATGTCGCGGTGAGCGGCGTGTAAGGCATCCCGGAAATGTACATCGCACCACCCATCCAACCGATTACGATGAGCATTGGAAGCACCGGGAGAAGCGCCTTGACCAAATCTCTGTAAACCAGCAAGAGGATGAAAAATATCAGAACCAGTCCAAGAAGGGTCATCTTAACTCTGCCAGAGGTGAGAGCGCTAATCACCGAGTTCATCACCGTCATCTGTCCGGTCAGGGTCACGGAAACTCCTGGGGGAGGTCCAAACCATGTTATGTCCTTATCGACCTCGTTTTGCAACCGCTCGACTCCCACCTGACCGAGATTGTCCATCGCATCTCCGATATGCAGCTTGATCTGGGCGGTATCGTGGCCGTCTACGTACTGGTACTTCACGTCTTCTGGGATGTTGGCGAGAATTTTTTCAACCTCTGATTTCTCGCCAGGTATGATTCCGCCATTGTGCATCTTGACGATCGTTGCAAGGCTGGTTGCGCCGTAGACCTTTTCTCTTGACTCTACGACGTAAGATCCAAACTCGTCCATCCATTCCAAAGTCTCAGGATTGGTGACGTCTCCCTGGACGATGAGGTTGAACTCGTCTTCGCCACCGAAGATGTTATGAAGATGGTCAAACTGGACCAAAGGCGGAAGGTCCTGGGGAATAAATTCTTCCATGTCGGTCTCTATCGGAACCTTAGTGTCGGCGTAAAAGCCAGCTCCAGAGATCAGGATCGAGATCGCCAGGACGGCTTTCCACCTATGTAAGACGAAGGCTGCCAACTTCACGATTAACGGACCTATTGAAGACTTCGTTTCCTCTTTTGGCGCTCCGTTCTCACCATTTCTTCCGTTGTGTCTTCTTTCCAGCCTGTAAAGCACCGTAACCCCGAAGAAGAGGGCTGAAATATAGCACATGATGATCCCGATCAGGCAGAGCAGCCCAAAGTCCCTGATCATTGGGACAGCTGAGGAGAAGAGCGAGACAAAGCCTGCCCCAGTTATTATCACGGCGATCAGGACTGCAGGAGCGGTGTGCGTCACCGTATCGATTGCGGCCGTGACAATTGATTCACCGCCCTGGAATTCCTCTTCGATCCGGTTCTGGAACTGTATGGCATAATCGATTCCAAGGCCGATCAGTATGGGAAAGGCCGCCATCGATACCATCGTCATCGGCACGTGGAGAAAGCCCATCATCCCAAAAGTCCAGATTATGCCAAGAAAGACGATTGGGAGCGGCAAGAGCGGCAAATGGACGTGCCTGAAGACGAGAAAGAGTGCCACCACCATCAAGAGGCCAGATATCATGAGGAGAGTTCCCATCGAGGTGTTCATCTCGCGTTCTATATCGTTGTTGAGCGCGATCTCTCCTGTCACGATAGTGTCGGCGCCAGAGGGAAATTCCGCCATCTCCACCGCAGAGTAGACCTCTGGAAGAAGGTCTTGCAGACTCTCATATGAGATATAGGTCGGCATATCGATGGACACGATTGTATGGCCATCGTCGGGCAGGATCGAATGGAGCATCACCGGGTTGGCTCTTTTTAGCTCGTCCAGAATCTCGTCGATTCTCTGTTGAGAATCCGGAACTCTTCGAACGCCCGTATCCCGAAACTCGACGTCCATTATCATCTCTGCGATGCTGGTCGTTCCAAGGACGTTTTCTGCAGTCTCCATCTGAGAGGTGAGACGGTCCATCGCCTTCAACGATTCTGGCTTGGTCGCACTATCGCCCTCAACAATTACCACGATCGACTCAGTCCCGAACCTGTCCTGATAGAGGTGGTCGAACTCAACGTAGAGCCTGGAGTTCTCGTCGACGAAAGTCTCGGTCTCGGTCTCCATCTCGATCTGCTGGGCGAAGTGGATGGAGGCCACCGTGAGAAGCGCCGCTATGGTCAGAATGATGATGGGGTTGCCTTCGATCCAGGCACCGAGCTGTTCTCCCTTGCTTATAACTTGCACCCTCCAAATATTGTTCTGATCGTTCGGAACATACCGTAAGTTCAAACTTTCGGATTTTACGAAACGTACTTAAACTTTATGGCAGAACGACCATCTATGATCCGCGGAGACTTACCGCCTGAAATGGCCGCCAGAAGATGCGTCATAGAGTCGGGCGTGCAGATGGCGAAGATGTGGGGGATCAGCGATGCCGCAGGTGCCCTCAAGGGATCTTTGATTCTGGCAGAAGGGCCAATGTCCATGGACGATCTGGTGGAAGAGACGGGATACAGCAAATCCACAGTGAGCACCAACATGACGTTTCTCGAAAATCAAGGCGTTGTCAGGAGGGTTAGAAAGCCAGGTGACAAAAGAAACTACTACGTTGCGATGCAGGACATGGAAGAAGCCTTCAAGGCAGAAAACAATAAATTCAAACAGATGGTATCAGTCCACCTCGCCGCCATTGACGAAGCGGAAGAGATTCTGGAAAGAGCAGAGCCGAGCGAAGAGGTTGATCGGCTTTGTCACCGCCTTGTGTCGATCAGAGAAGATTGCATCAAGGCACAAAAGCTCGTAGATCTGGTGGACAATTTCTCCATGAGCGAGATAATCGAGATTCTGGAACGCGAGCTTTCGGTTCGAGGAGCGAAAAATAAGTGAACGCTAGGGAAAATCGAAAAGAAGGGCGAACGGATGGACGAACAGATGGCCAAATAGATCCCAAAACAGAAACGCACAACACAAACGAACTGGGCAGACGGACAGAGGGCGTCGAGACCCTCCTCGGCGATCCGAAATCTGCAATTTTGAAGCTCTCGGCACCGATGATCGCATCGATGATGCTTCTATCTCTCTACAACGTCGTCGACGCGTTTTGGGTTGCAGGACTTGGAAGCGATGCCCTCGCCGCCACAGGATTCGTATTTCCTTTCTACTTCATTGCTCTCGGAATTGCAACCGGTCTTGGTGTCGGCGGAGGATCGGCGATATCACGCAGAATCGGTGCACAAGATAAAACCGGTGCTGACAGCGTTGCACAACACACGATGCTCATCATGGCATTCGTTGCAATCACGTTCACGGTCCCTCTTTATCTTGCATCAGATTCCATATTCATCTTGCTAGGGGCAGGTTCTGCGGCCCAGCTTGCAGCCGAGTACGGAAAAGTAATCTTTGCGGGAACGGTGTTCGTCCTCTTTTCTAACACCGCCTATGCCATCCTCAGAGGCGAGGGCGATGCAAAACGTGCGATGTATGCAATGGGTTTTGCAAGCGTTTTCAACATCGTTCTCGATCCTCTGTTCATTTACACCCTCGATTGGGGGATATCAGGTGCAGCACTTGCGACTGTGCTCTCGATTGCGTTCTCATCGGCAGTGATGCTGTACTGGATGGCAATAAAAAGGGACACTTATGTTTCGCTCCACGTACGCGGTTTTTTCTATGAGGCGTCAGTTGTTCGTGAAATTTTACATGTCGGAATGCCAGCCAGCTTCGAGTTCGTCGCAATGGCGCTTGTAGGCGTCGTGATCAATCTGGTCCTCGTCATCGTCTCTTCAACCGATGGCGTTGCAGTAAGCTCGGTCGGGATGCGAGTGATCGAGATCGCGATGATGCCGTTGATTGCGATGAGCACGGCAGTGATCACTGTTTCTGGTGCGGCGTTTGGTGCGAAAGCGTTCCAGAAAATCGACGTTGCACACATATATTCGGTGAAGGTTGGACTTTTGATAGCCCTAGCCCTTTCGGGAGTGACTTATCTCTTTGCCCCAGAGATCGCTGCTGTGTTCACCTATTCTGAAGGGTCGTCTCATCTCGCGCCGGAGATCGTGACATTTCTCCATATCATGTGTCTTTTCTACCCTGCAGTTCCCCTAGGAATGTTTGCGATTGCAGTATTCCAAGGAGCAGGAGAGGGGATGCCAGCTCTTGCAATCTCGATGTTGCGAACGATCGTGTTCAACCTTTTCTTCGTGGTGCTCTTTTCTATCGGGTTCAATTGGGGCCTTCCCGGAGTTTGGTGGGGGATGGTCGCAGGAAACCTTCTCGGCGATTCTGTTGGACACTTATGGGTGCGAATGTACGTTGGAAACCTGCTGAAAGAGGCCGCCTGATGAAGAGGTCTCGCATACTGTCGGCTGTTTTCAACTACAAAGGATCAAACGTCTCCAGTTACGAGTTACCGAATTCTAAGTCACGAATCATGATATCCAGATCACGAGCGCGCCAGGGCGTTCCTCAAGTTGGTGGATCGAACACAGATGTAAAAAATAGATTGTTTTATGTTTTATTTATTTCAGTGTTTGCGACCATGCTCGGCCTTGGCATAGTAAGCCCCCTCCTTCCAATCTACGCCGACAACCTTGGAGCTACGGGCTTTTGGCTTGGGATCGTCTTTTCAGGGTTTGCAGCTGCTCGGATGGTGTTCATGCCCATCGTTGGGAAGGTTTCCGACAGATCAGGACGAAAGAAGTTCATCGTAGCAGGTCTCTTGGCGTATGCATTTATTTCCCTAGGTTATGTGATGGCAGATACCGTTTATTTGCTAACAGCAGTCCGGCTTTTGCACGGTATCGCATCGGCAATGGTAGTACCAGTGGCCATGGCATACATCGGAGATATTTCCGAGAAGGGTGAAGAAGGCAGCTACATGGCGAAGTTTCAGATATCGTTTTTCCTGGGAATGGGATCGGGCCCGTTTCTTGGGGGGATCTTGAACGACGCCTTCGGTTTTTCATCGGCATTTTACGTAATGGCAGGACTTTCGACGTTTGCATTTCTGGTCATTCTCATGTTTCTTCCGGAAACGAACAAGATCCAGCCAACAAAAAAGAATGAGACAGAAAAGAGGTGGGTGGCCGAAAAGGGAGATGAGATCGAAGAAGGGGATGAGACAGAAGAGACGGGAGAAGGAGAGCCCGCAAACTTTTGGCACGTGTTCAGCCATCCCGTAGTTTTGAACATTGTCATATTCACAGCCCTGAATGCGATGGTCCGTGGCGCGCTCTTCGTCTTCATGCCCTTATTTGCGCCTGAAATTTCTGTTGTACCATCTCAAGTTGGTTTGATCCTCTCGGTTACAATCTTTTTAATGGCGTTGCTCCAGGTTCCTTTCGGAAAGATGGCAGATAGGGGGAACATGAAAATGATGATAATCATCGGATCGATGATGGCCGCCATCAGCCTTGTCATAGTACCATTCACCGAATCATTTGGAGAGTTGTTCCTCGCATCATGCGTGAACGGCCTTGGCAGTTCAATTCTGATTCCAGCAATCATGACCCTCACCGTGAAAGTTGGAAAAAAGGTTGGAATGGGATCTTCGATGAGCGCTTACAACTCGGCGATGAGCATTGGGATGATTACGGCACCGTTGTTGGGCGGGCTGATTATGGACCAATTCTCGATTGATACTGTATTTTTCCTTGGAGGTATGACGTGTACTGTTGCGACGGTAGTAGCTTATCTCACTACACGAAATGGGTTGGGAACAATTTGAGAGGTTGAAGACGAAAATGGTCTGAAAGGTATCTTTGATGCAGATAATCCTTCTGAAAGCCGCTCGAAAAAGCAGAATCGGCCATCTTTTGCGCCTGGGATAGAGTTATCTACACTCGAATCAAAAGAGACCTTCTACTACAGGATTGGGGGTTTTAGATGGTCAAATCTTGGTTGATTGTGTTGCTTCTTTTGTTGACCACAGGAATTGCCGATGCCAAGACGGTGATTGTAGACGGTGATGGTGGTGGCAACTTCAAGAAGATCGAAAAGGCGATCTCTTCTGCAGACCCGGGGGACGTGATAGTGGTTCGGCCAGGGGTATACAGAGAAGGAGACATCTTGATCGATCGGAGAGTATCCGTCATCGGCGAAGGCGGGCCGGTGACCGTTAAAACCAGCGGAAGGACCGCTTTTAGGATCAAAGCTCCAGGTTGTTTGGTCTCAAACCTGATCATCGAGAACACAGGAAATGAACCAGGACTGATGATCGAGTCCAAAGATAACCGGATCGAAGGGTGCACACTGAGAGATTGCTCCTTGGGAATTTTTTCTGCCGCTTCAGAAAACCTCATAGAAGAATCGGTCCTGGAAAACTGCACCACAGGAGTCCGGCTCTCAGGAGAGAACAACTATCTTCGAAGCTCTGTGATCCATTCTGCCAAGGGTGCCGAGATCATTGACGCCGGTGGGTGCGAGATCTCCGGCACCACTTTCCTCGGGGAAAAAGGCGTAAAGATGGACAACTCGACCGAGTGTTTTCTTCAGAACTGCACATACCTTACCACTACCGGAATGGAACTCGTGGATTCAAAGGATAACGCTGTGAAGAACAACAACTTTGACTGTATCGATCTTGCCATCTCTCTCGACAGTTCACGTGGAAACCAAATCGAGAACAACTCGATATCTGGTGAGGTCAGCGCAGGACTCATTCTCTTCGAATCCGAGCAGAACACCATCAGAGAGAACGAACTCAAAGAAAGCTTCGTCGGCCTCAGCCTGTTTGGTTGCAAGAATAACACCGTCTCGGAAAACCGCATTCAAAAATGCAAGGTTGGGATGAGACTGAAAAACTCCACAGGAAACTACCTTCTGGAAAATAACGTCTCTCTTAACGAGATGGCCGGAATCTACCTCGAAAGATCGACCAAGAACCAGATAGAGAGTTGCGAACTTGCCGAGAACGGAAACGGCCTCCTCCTGAAAGAACGTTCAGAGAAAAACCTCATCAGGAACAACTCGGCACGCCAAAACCTCCGCGGAATCTCCTTGCAAGGGTCTGGACACAACCAACTCTCTGGAAACATAATGGAAACGAACCGCTACAACCTTCAGATCGAAGGCGATCCTTCAGGCTTTGGAGATGATCCCTTCCGCCAGGTGATGGACAGATCCAACACCATCAACGGAAAGCAAGTATGTTATCTAGTAGAAAGAGAAGACGAACTTTTGACCCTTGATTGTGGTTTTCTCGCCTTAGTAGGCTGCCAGAACGTGAGCACTGAGGGCCAATCGATATCCAACAACAGCGCAGGAGTGCTCCTGGTGAACTCAACGGGATGTGCGATCCAAAACACCACCCTTGCCAGAAACGAGGTGGGCGAGAGCTTGATCGACGCCGTGAACTGCAAGATTGAAGGGGTCAAAGCTCGAAACTGCAGCACAGGGTTCCGATTGACCCGAGGTGAAGGAACCCTTCTCGAAGGCTGCAAAGCAGAGAACTGCTCCGAATCTGGATTTGAGTTGGAAGGATGCACCAAAACAACCATGAAAAGGCTGAACTCAACCGGGAACGGAGTTGGCATATCTCTCCTCGACTCGACCTCATGCCAGATAGTCCGATCACATGCGGAAAACAATCTGAACGAAGGGATTCGGTTGATAAGATCTTCAAGGTGCATCCTCAGCGGAAACCAAGTCCGACAGAACGAAAGGGGGCTCGCCCTTTCAAGCTCAGATGGCGCCATTCTGATAAAGAACGAAGCAAGCTCGAACCGGGAAGCTGGGATATTCTTGGACCACCTTTTGAGCTGTACTGCAACCGGCAACGAGGCATCGATAAATCGGGACGGTATTTTCTTACAATCGGTCGAGAAGGTGAACCTCGAAGGAAACAACCTGAGCTTCAACGAGCTTTACGGTTTGAGGATGAGCTATTCCAAAGGTTGCAAAGTGATGGGAAACGACATCCTCAGAAACGGGATTGGCGGTGCAAGTCTCATCGACTGCACCGGGAACACCTTATATCACAACTGCTTCACCGATAACGGAAATGCGATGCTGCCCCAGAATGCCGTGGACAACGGCGAGAACTTCTGGGATGGAGGAACTGCAACCGGCGGAAACTACTGGAGTGATCACACCGTGGAGGGAAATCCCGGAACGGTGCCAAAGATGATCCCCTCTTCCGGAATCGACAGGTACCCATTCCAGGATCCGAAAGGGTGGAGGTGATGAAATAAGTGAAAAGGGGATAGACGATCTCGATCTCAGGCTCATCAGGGCGGTACAGGAAGGCATCGATCTTGCTGCTCGGCCTTACAGAAATTTGGGTGAGGATCTTGGGATCTCTGAAGAAGAGGTCATCGAGCGACTGAAATCGTTACGTGAAAGAGGATTTATAAGGAGGTTTGCGGCCACAATCGGCCACAGATCTTTGGGGATCATGGCCAACGCCATGGTGGTTTGGCGCGTTCCTCCTGGCCGAACAGAAGAGGTGGGCGCAATCATGGCATCTTTCGATCAGGTAACCCATTGTTACGAAAGGCCGACTCGTCCGGACTGGCCTTACAACCTCTATACGATGGTTCATTCCCAGAGCAAAACGCGGTGTCGAGAGATCGCCGCCCAAATTTCTGAAAAGACCGGGATCACGGATTTCCAGGTCCTCTTCAGCGAGAGGGAGCTTAAAAAGACGGGGGCCAAGATCTGAAGAAACTTTTGCCACTTTACCTCGATCTCACTCAGAAGAAGGTGACGATCTTCGGCGGAGGCGAGGTGGGAGAACGGAAAGCCAAGCTATTTTCCTCTTATGCAAACGTGACCGTGGTGAGCAAGGCCGTCACACCCGAACTTGAAAGAATGGGCGAAGAAGGTTACGTAAAGTTAGTCCGGGCTGACGTTTCTCAGGTGGGCACAGGGGAACAAGTGGAAGCAGGGGAACTTATGAGAGGGGCCTTCATCGTCATCCCTGCAACAGACAACCTCCATTTGAACAGATCTATCGAGAAAGAGGCAGAGGATATGGGAATCCTGGTCAACAAGGTCAACGAGATAGGCGACGTCGTTGTGCCTTCCGTGATCAGGAGAGGAGCCGTAAACGTGGCAATATCAACTCAAGGGCAAAGCCCGGCCCTTTCCAAGTACCTGCGGCTCCAGCTAGAAGAAGGCGAACTCAGCCGAAATTACGGTGAAATGGCCGAGCTTCTGGGATCTGTTCGGGCCGAACTGAAGCAGATCGTCCCTCACCAGAGAGATCGGAAGAAAATTCTCTGGAAGATCATATCAGACGATAATGTGTGGAATCTTCTCGACGTCTCGTATGAAAAAGCCTATAAGAAGGCCCGAGAACATCTAATCCCAGATGAGCGAGATAGCCTCGATGCTGATAACCCACCATAAAGCGTCCATCGAAGAGATGGAAGGGTCCTGGCACGGCGACGTGGTGGCGCTTCTTAGATGGATCACTTCTCATGAGCTGGTGGAAGAATGTGTCATGCTCATGACCTGCAACAGAAGAGAGATCTACGTGGTCTCGCCTCGCGGAGAAAAAGTGCTATTCGAGTTCGCCAAGAAGGCTAAGATCTCCTCGCGCATAGTCGATTTTTTGGATCAGGAAGAATCATTGCGCCATCTTCTAAGGTTGACTTCTGGAATGGAGTCGATGATAATAGGTGAAGACCAGATCCTCGGCCAAGTAAAAGAGCTGTACAACATCTCCAAGGAGGCAGGAGCCACCGGATGGATGCTGGACACCGCCTTCAAGAAGGCCATCCAGGTGGGAAAACGGGTGCGCAGGGAGACCATGATCAATGAGAGATCCATCTCTGTGGGCTCGGCTGCGGTCGATATGGCCGAAGAGATTCTGGGAGGATTGGAGGGGACATCGGTCCTTGTCATAGGCGCAGGTGAAACTGGCGAGCTAATATCGAAAGCGCTCATGGCAAGAGAAGTGGGTGCGCTCTACGTCACCAACAGGACCTTCAGCACCGCCCTTTGCCTTGCCGCCAACCTGGGCGGAGAAGCGGTACCTTTCAACCATATGAAAAATTACATTGCAATTTCCGACGTTGTGATCAGCGCAACGTCGGCCCCACACTACATCTTGATAAAGGACGATCTGGAAGAAGTCATGGAGAAGAGAGGCCAAAGAAAGCTTCTCATAATCGACATCGCAAATCCCCGAGACGTAGACGAGGATGTGGGCGAGATAGAGTGTGTGGAGCTTCGGAACATAGACAGCTTGAGGGAGATCAGCGCGGCCAACATGAGGCAGAGGATGGCCGAGATGAACAAGGCCGAAGCAATCATCGAAGAGGAACTCGATCTTCTCAGGGCCAAATACAAGAGAAAAAAGGCCGAAGAACTTCTTGCCAGCTTGTACTTTCAAGCTGAAAATATCAAGGCTGAAGAATGTCGCCGCGCCATGAACAAGCTGAGCGCCCGTCACACGTTGGGGGAAATGGAGCAAAAGGTGCTCATGGACATGAGCCAAGCCATCGTGAACAAGATATTTGCCGAGCCCACCAAGGCCTTGAAGAAAGCTGCCGAGGAGGGCGACAGGGAAGTTTTGAGGTGCATAACCGAACTTTTCGGGCTGGAGGGTGAAGATGAGGAGGATGCGAAGGCTTCGTAAACCAGGGCTGAGGGACCTCGTGGCAGAGACCAGAGTTTCGACCAAGGACTTGATACAGCCCTTGTTTGTAGATGAACGGCTGGAAAAACCAACACCCATCGAGGCGATGCCTGGCCAGATGAGGCACAGTATCGAAAGCCTGGCAGAAGAGGTGGGCGTCCTGGAAAACCTGGGAGTTCCTGCCGTGATTCTTTTTGGCCTGCCAAAAGACAAAGACGAGGTTGGGTCTGGTGCTTATGCCCCTCAAGGAATTGTTCAGAAAGCCACAGCCAGGATCAAGGAGACGACTTCCGACATTCTTGTCATAACGGACCTTTGCCTCTGCGAGTACACCAGTCACGGACATTGCGGCCTGATCAGCGGCCAAGAAGTCCTGAACGACGAGACTTTGCCCCTTCTTGGAAAGACTGCGGTCACTCAGGCCCAAGCAGGAGCCGATATAGTGGCGCCAAGCGGGATGATGGATTACATGGTAGATACCATTCGGAAGGCTCTTGACGAAGAGGGCTTTTCGGACATTCCGATCCTCTCTTATGCGGCCAAGTATGCTTCAGCCTATTATGGCCCCTTCCGGGAAGCGGCCGAGTCGGGTTACGCTTTCGGCGATCGGCGCGGCTACCAGATGGATCCCGCCAACGCAAATGAGGCGATTTGGGAAGTTGCTCTCGACATCGAGGAGGGCGCAGACATGATCATGGTAAAGCCTGCGATGCCTTATCTCGACGTGATCCGGATGGTGAAAGACGAGTTCAAGATGCCAACTGCTGCTTATCAAGTGAGCGGAGAGTACTCGATGATAATGGCAGCGGCGCAAAACGGCTGGTTGGACGGAAAGGCCGCGATGCTGGAAGCCCTTACCTCGATCAAGAGGGCAGGTGCCGACATGATTCTCACGTACTACGCAAAAGAGTTCGCGGAGATGGAAAGGGACGAATGACCGGCATGTTCCCGCTCGTTGGAGATGCGGTGTTGAACCCATTCACAGACGGGATCTAAACTCCTGTACAGAAACCACAAGAGATTCATTCGCCGAAATTCTCTTCGATCCACCTTTCTATCTGGTCCCTCACCTTTCGGAAGGCTTCTCGCTTTACATTGTTGGAGCCTTCAACCGCCGCAGGGTCTTCGAAGCTCTTGTGAATCTTCACGCCCTCGCCCGGAAAAAAGGGGCAAGTTTCCCTGGCTCGGTCACATACCGTGATCACAAAGTCAAATTTGTTTCCTTTGAACTCGTCCAAGCTTTTGGGCCGATGGCCCGAGATGTCGATTCCCCTCTCGGCCAAGACTTCGACGGCGAAAGGATTCACTTCTGTTGGAAGGGCTCCAGCGCTGCAAACTTCGTATCGATCGCCGTGCAAGTGGCGCAGCAGTCCCTCTGCGATCTGAGATCGGGCCGAGTTGTTGGTGCAGACGAAGAGGACTTTCTTCCTTGGAGGCATGAGATTATTTTCACGAACTCCGCAGGTAAGAATTTTGCGAATCTCGTTGCCACTGCCCCGAATATCAAATGCGCCTGAAATGCGAAAATCGATATGATGCGGTCCCATCCATGAAAACGCTTTGGTTCTATCGACGCCTGAAAACTCATGCAGATGGCGCCGGATGAGCCAAAAATCAGGAAATGAGGAAATGGGGGGATGAGTCAGCCGGCGAACTTGGGGCACAGGAGCTATTGGCTCCATGCCCTCAGCCCTCAAAATTCTGTCCGCTTTCACCGGTCGATATCGGCATGATATTCCTGAATGGACTTTACACTTGATCTTCCGTTCCGGAATGCTGCAATCCCTTTTGCGGCCGCAGACGCTGCAGCCGTTGTGGTGATGTAAGGCACCTTGTACTTGATCGCGGCCTTGCGGATGTAAGAGTCGTCGTGCTGGCTGGCTTTGCCGATTGGCGTGTTGATGACGAGCTGGATCTCTCCGTTCTTGATCGCATCGTCGATGTTAGGCCGACCTTCGTGCAGCTTTAGAATCGGCTCCGTCTCGATCTCGTTTTCTGCGAGGAAGTCGTGAATCCCCTTGGTTGCCTTGATTGAGAACCCAAGATTGGAAAACTCTCTTGCAAACTCCGGCACGCCAGATCTGTCCTTGGATGCGATGGTTATAAGCACCGAGCCCTTATCCGGCAGCATCTGTTTGGCCGCCTCTTCTGCCTTGTAAAAGGCCATCCCAAAGGATTCAGCCATGCCGAGAACCTCGCCGGTAGACCGCATCTCGGGTCCGAGCAGCGGATCAACCTCCGGGAACATGTTGAACGGGAAAACCGCTTCCTTGACGCCGAAATGGGGAATATTCTTCTCTTCGAGCCCCAAATCCTCCAACTTCTTTCCCATCATCAGCTCGGTCGCGATCCGGGCCATGGAGACGTTGCACACTTTCGAGACCAACGGCACCGTCCGAGACGCTCTAGGGTTTGCTTCAAGGACGTATACGACATCATCAGCGATCGCGTACTGCATGTTCATTAGGCCTACCACCTGCAACTCTTCAGCCATCCGCCGGGTGTAATCGTTGATGGTCTTCAGGTGCTTGTCCGGTATGCTCACAGGCGGGATCACGCAGGCAGAATCACCTGAGTGGACACCAGCTTGCTCGATGTGCTCCATCACCGCCGGAACAAAGGTCTCAGTCCCGTCAGAGAGGGCATCGGCCTCTGCCTCCAGGGCGTTTTCCAGAAATCGGTCAATCAGAATCGGGCGTTCCGGGGTTACGTCCACCGCAGCCTGGATGTACTCTTCCAACATCTCTTCGTCGTAGATGATCTCCATTCCGCGGCCGCCAAGAACGTAGGAGGGGCGCACCATGAGGGGGTATCCGATCCGATTTGCAACCTTGAGGGCCTCTTCGAGGTTGCTTGCCATGCCCGATTCTGGCATGGGAATGTCCATCTCGTCCATCATCTTGCGGAACCGGTCCCGGTCTTCGGCAAGGTCGATGGTATCGACAGAGGTCCCAAAGACTTTCGCGCCCGCTTCTTCCAGGTCTCCTGCGATGTTGAGTGGGGTCTGGCCTCCGAACTGGACGATCATTCCTTCCGGCTTTTCCCTCTCGTAGATGCTGAGGACGTCTTCAACGGTGAGAGGCTCAAAGTACAGCTTGTCGGATGTGTCGTAGTCGGTGGAGACGGTCTCTGGGTTGCAGTTGACCATTATCGTCTCGTAGCCGAGGTCCCGGAGGGCGAAGGCGGCGTGAACACAGCAGTAATCGAACTCGATGCCTTGGCCGATCCGGTTTGGACCGCCTCCAAGAACCATGACCTTGGGCCGATCACTGCTCTCGGTAACATCCGGCGCGTTGTAGGTTGAGTAATAGTAGGCCGCGTTCTCGACCCCACTGACAGGGACAGGATGCCATCCCTGAACGATGCCGAGCGCCTTTCTGCGGTTTCGGATATCCTTTTCGGGCACATTCAGAAGTATCGCCAGATATCTGTCTGCAAAACCGTCCTTTTTGGCCAGTTCCAGGAGGTTTTCTGGGAGGGACTGGAGAGTTTCGGCTTTGTCATCGCCTTTGGTTTCGCCCTTGTTTCTGTACTTCAGGAGCTCTTCTTCGAGCTCGACGAGCTCTTTCATCTGCTGAATGAACCAGAGCTTTATGTGAGTGATCTCGTGAAGTTTATCGACTTCGGCTCCTTTACGAAGGGCCTCGTACATGATGAACTGGCGTTCGCTTGAAGGCTCTTTGAGCATCTCCATGAGCTCTGGAAGCGACTTTTCGTTGAAGTCTTTTGCAAACCCTAGGCCGCACCTTCCGATCTCAAGAGACCTGATCGCCTTCTGGAGGGCCTCTTTGTATGTCTTGCCGATGGACATGGCTTCGCCCACGGCTTTCATCTGGGTTCCGAGCTTGTCTTCTGAGCCCTTGAACTTCTCGAAGGCCCAGCGGGCAAACTTCACGACGACGTAGTCGCCAGAAGGCGTGTACTTTTCAAGTGTCCCTTCGCGCCAGTAAGGGATCTCGTCGAGTGTCATGCCGCTTGCAAGCTTTGCCGAGACAAGGGCGATCGGAAAGCCGGTCGCCTTAGATGCAAGTGCCGATGATCGGGAGGTTCTCGGGTTGATCTCGATCACGACGATCCGGTCTGTTTTTGGGTCGTGGGCGAACTGGACATTTGTTCCGCCGATCACCTGGATCGCTTCGGCGATCCTGTAGGAGTAGTCCTGGAGCCGTTCCTGAAGTTCGGGAGAGATTGTCAGCATCGGCGCTGTGCAGTAAGAGTCTCCGGTGTGAACTCCCATGGCATCGACGTTCTCGATGAAGCAGACCGTGATCATCTGGTTCTTCGCGTCCCTTACGACCTCAAGTTCCAGCTCTTCCCAGCCCAGGACTGATTCTTCGATCAGGACTTGGCCGATGAGGCTTGCGGAGATTCCGCGGCCCACAACGGTTCGAAGCTCTTCCACGTTGTAGACGAGCCCGCCACCGGTCCCGCCCATTGTGTAAGCGGGTCTCACTACCACAGGGTACCCGAGTTCTGCCGCAACTTTCTCTGCGTCCTCGATTGTGTAGACGGCGGTGCTCTTCGGAATTTCGATTCCCAACCGGTTCATCGTTTCCTTGAACAGGATCCGGTCTTCGCCGCGCTCGATCGCGTCGAGCTTAATCCCTATCACCTTCACGCCAAACTTTTCAAGAACCCCCGCCTTCGCCAATTCAGAGCTCAGGTTGAGACCGGACTGACCGCCGAGGTTAGGGAGGAGGGCGTCGGGTCTTTCCTTCTCGATGATCTGGGTCATCCTCTCCACGTTCAAGGGCTCAAGATACGTCACATCAGCCATCCCAGGGTCGGTCATTATCGTTGCAGGGTTCGAGTTTGCCAGCACTATAGTATATCCGAGCTCCCGCAGCGCCTTGCAGGCCTGAGTTCCAGAGTAATCGAATTCGCAGGCCTGCCCGATGACTATTGGGCCCGACCCGATGATCATAATCTTATTGATGTCTTCTCGTTTGGGCATCTTTCCCGCCTCTAAATTCTATCTCTTCAAAGCCGCAAAGCCCTACATGGTCTGGGATAAAAAGACTGTTGCTGGGGGCGGACTGTCGGCGGGGGGATAAGTGCGGCCAAGCTGTGGGGCGAGAAGATGGAAAGGGCTGGAGGCGAGGCGGGACCTTCGACGCGGAGAATTGGCGGATCGATCGGGAAGGCTTGGAGTCAGTCTTGGCGAAGGGCGGAAAGCCGGAGTGCGAGATCTCTTTCAAAGTGACTCTTCGGGATCTGGCCGGTCCCAAAAACTCCGCACCGAATGGGGGCGTCAGCCACCTGGGAGGACCCTAACTTGGCTTCCAATGAGAAGGGCACACCACGAGGATCGGATAAATTGGGTTCGGGCAATTACAACTTATTCATATCGATATCGTAGCCGCACTCTTTGAGTTCTTTTCCGAGTTTCGATTTCCATCCGCCCGATGAACCATAAGGGATGAACACAACTCCGTTATAATCTGAAGGGATTTCAATATCTGCCTCTTGGTAGAGAGCAGCTACACAACTTCTTCCAAGTTTACCTGCAAAAAAACCGAGTTCGAAAATCAAATTGCGTGCGACCCACCCCACCCTAAAGGGTGGGGTATGCTTCGGGGTCGCACGCTCGGTTTCCCGGATTTCAGAAATCTTCGAGTCTTCGTTGCCCAGATTCCCATGAACCATCACTAATGTTTTATCGATTTAAAGGAGCATGAAAAACGGGCGAGGGTTCACTTCATCCCCGCCCTAAAGGACGGGATATTCGTGACCCTCCGCGCTCCCGAAGTAATAAATTTTCTGAGATACCTGGGCTTCGTGATCTCCAGGACGAAGGGATCTCATGTTAGGTTGAGGGCGGACGATGGAAAGGTGACTACTGTCCCAGTCCATGGAAACAAAGATCTTCCCAAGGGACTTTTGCGTAAGATAATCAGAGAAGACTTGGAGATGAGCTTTGACGAATTCTTGAAATTATATTCAAAATACAAAAGAAAATAATCCTCTGCTACCATTCGTTTCCGGGAACTCTTGGACGTTTTAGGGAAGTGAAGGATTGTTCGATTTTTCACGATCTCATCGCTCATTCCCGTTTTCGGTTAGAAAGCTTTTACACGTGAAGGCTGATGGCAAAAGCTCTGCCGCGGTTGCAACACAGGCATCGCCTTTCACGTTGGCCATTATCACCTTAATCTCTTCGCCAAACTCGATTAGTGTTTGTCTACATATGCCACAAGGAGCGATTGGTTCTGGCGAATCTCCCACCACGGCCAAGGCCTTGAAATCCCTCTCGCCTTCAGAGATTGCTCTCGATATGGCTGCCCTTTCGGCACAGATGCTCACGCCGCTGGAGGCGTTTTCCACGTTTCCTGCAGAGTACATCTTGCCACGTTCTGAAAGTACCGCCGCGCCCACCTTAAACCGGGAATAGGGTGCATAAGAGCGTTCGATGGCATTCTTTGCTTCTTCAATTAGCTCGTCGTACCCGCCTGAGTAAGGATGAGGGCCGCACCTCAAAGAGCCGATGTACATACACTCTTCAGGAGCGATTCCGGGAATCTTGACCTTCTCCAAATTTCCATCCTCGACCAGATCCACAGGCGCTCCTCTGATGATCACTACGGGTATGCCCTCGTCGCCTTCTCCCATCACGATCTGAGCCGCGGATACAAGGTTATCAGCCACCGCTTTTCGGGTTACTTCCAGGGGTTTTCCGTAAAGGTCCTTCTGGCCTCTCGCATCTTCCACGGGAACGATGCCATCGCATGCGAGGGCAACGCCAACACAACCCAGCCTGAGCGGGTGAGTTCTGCTATCTCCGATGATCACACCGATCCTCTTTCCAGAGGCCTCCTCCAGCCGATCACGTATCAAGGAAGCTGATCTCTGAGGATCATGAGGAAAGAGAACCACATGTCCAGGTGGCGCGTTAGAATGGTCGATCCCCGCGTTGGGATAGAGAAAACCGTCTTTGACGGTCAAGACCACTCCTGGGATTCCGCCCATGATCCTATCAGATTCTTGGATGATCAGCTCTATCTCTCTAGGATCTTTTCCATACTTTTTTGCAAGCTCGATCGCATGAGGGCTGGGCACAACATCTGCGAGCTTGACCACACCACCCTCCCAAGTGGCAACAACGGTCTCGGCCACCACCAACACGTCGCCGTCTTCCAACTCTTGGTTCGCGCGTTCCATCCCCATGAGGATGGCCTCCACCAAATCGCCGCCTGACTCGATAAGCTTCGTCTTTATCCCCAGAACTTCCAAAAGCCTCACCTGTAACGTTTCGGATCTTCTATACCATCCAAGGCCTCGGTGATGGTTGCTCCCACCACGGGCAGGTTGAATGGCTGCATTTTGAGGTTTTTTGTCAACCCCTGAATCTGACCGACCGTTCCAAAGATGATAATCTCCATCAGACCAGGATCGCAGCGGAGCGCGCCCATGGGGGTCGCCGTATCCCCTCCTCGAGCCAGCATCTCCTGTTTGATTACCATTGCTTCCATAGAGGTCACGCCTCGGACGGAAAGGGCCCTGAACGCGCCTTTCTTTCTCAATGGCTCAAAGCCGCCTTCGCTCACATTGATCCGATCGAAAGCCCAGCAGAGGTCTGCAGAATGGCCTGCAGAAGCGATAACTTCTACCTCAAGTTTGTCTCTTCGAGCCAGAGGGGGTCGCCCTCTGATCGCCTCGGCCATCCTGATGACATCTTTCGTTGCGGCCACGTCATGAGTTCGGACCAGGTGGGCCCCTTTGTAAACGGCGATAGATGTGGCTGCCAAGGTCCCTGCCAATCTGTCTTCGGGATCTGGCCGGTTCAGTTTGTCACCGATGAAAGACTTTCTGGAAACCGCTGCCATCACGGGCCGATTGAGCATCCTGAGGCGATCGAACTCATCCAAGAGTGCCAGGTCGTGCTCGGGCCCTTTTGGGGGGACCCAGTGTCCTATGCCCGGATCAACCGTGATTTTTTCAGGTGCAATTCCAGAATCTGCAGCCGCCTTCAGCCGTTCTCCCAGAACCTGGATGGTCTCTTCTGGGCTCAATATGTCGCCTGGCATCTTTCGCGATGCCATGAGGATCAAAGAGCCGTCGTGATCTGCCACAACTTTGGCCATCTGAGGGTCCAGAAGGCCCGAGACGTCGTTCACGCAGGAAGCTCCCAAAGATAAGGCATCGTCTGCGATCTTTGCCCTCTGGGTGTCCACCGAGACCTCGACATCCAGGCAATCCAGCAGAGCCCTCAAAGCAGGTAGGAGTCGCCTTCGCTCTTCCTTTTCGGAGATGAAGGGCGAGCCTGGTGCTGTAGAGACTGCGCCCAAGTCCAGGACTTCGGCACCCTCTTCCACGAGAGCTCCGGCTCGCTTCAACACATTTTCTGAGCCTGTAAAAGACCCCTTGTAGAAGGATTCCTGGCTGAGGTTGATCACAGCCATGATCTTTGCGGGGTGGAGGTCTCCCAACTTGATTTTGCCAAGCACGCCCTCGATAGTCAAATCCAACGCCTCAAGAAAGAAAACTGGCCAGCCTTAAAACGTTATTCCAAGCTCGTCATTCAGACAGCCTCAACATCATTCCCGTGGTCCTGGCCCTTCGAATGGCGAGATTCAGCGCCAAAATCCCTGCTAGGAAGTAGAAGAGGGCCAATCCCACACCGGTCAATACGTCATGGGTGCCGTACCCGAAGGCAGATCGGTAGTACTCCAGAAAGTAGGTGAGGGGCATGGAACGGGCTAAAACCTGAAGGATGGGTGGAAGAACCTCTATGGGGTAATAGATCCCGCTGACGAGCATCATAATCCCGCTGAGGCTCCAGGCCGCAACGTCCGCCCTCTGGCCGAACAGGAGAATGGAGATGCAGACCACCATGCCTATCGAAGTTGCCGTTGCAAAGAGCCCTGCCAAAAAGACCACGACCGTCGTCACGCCACCTGCGAGAAAGTTGAACCCGAAGAAGTGAGAGCTCACGACGACCAGTATGAAGAAAACTGCCGATCCTCTGACCATCCCAAAGAGCATGGCGCCCACCACCAGGTGGTAACCTTTTATCGGGGCGACGAAGGTCTGCTTAATGCTCTTGCTCCATAGGTCGAAAAGAAGGATGTAAGCGACGTCTATCTGGCTTATCTGGAGGATGCTAAGGCCGATTGCGCCTACCAAGACAAAGGATACCATGTCCTCTTCCAATTCGAGAAACTGGGTGAGAAGTCCGATGGACAATATGCCTATGAAAGGCCAGAATAACAGCTCGAAGATGGTGAAGACGTTTCTCTTTGAGATTATCCAGTTCTTGTAGGTTGCAGAGAGAAACTTGTTCAGTTCACCTTGCAAGTTCAAGGAAGACATCCTCCAGGTCGGGTTGGTCTATGTATATGTCCAATATGTCTGCATGTTCAAAGGCCTTTATTATCATGCTCATGGCGCTTCCGGAATGGTCGAAGACGATTTCCAACTTTCCAGGTGACGCCCTTACTTCCATCACGCCTGGAATCTTTTGCAAGCTGCTCACGTCGATTTCGCCTTGGTAGTCGACTCGCATCATCTCTCCAAGCTTCAACCGGCTCTTTAGCTCCGTTGGCGTTCCCAAAGCGACCATCCTTCCTTCGCGAAGAAATGCGATGCGATCGCAGAGCTCTTCTGCCTCGGGCATGTAATGGGTCGTCAAGACCACAGTGATATCCTGCTCCTCGTAGATCCTCTGGATCAAAGATCGAGTTTTTAAGGCCATCTCAGGATCTAGGCCTGAAGTCGGTTCGTCCAGAAACAGGATCTGAGGTCGGTTCAAGATTGATTTCGCCAGGGCAACCCTCTGCTTGAGTCCGGTGGATAAGGTCTCGAACTTTGCATTTTTGTGGGGACCGAGTTCGAAGGACTCCATGGTCATCTCCACTGCTTCGTTCAGCTTTTTGCCATAAAGGCCGTAGAGCATTCCCGAATGTTTCAGGTTCTCCCAGACTGTCAGGCTCCATGGAAAGTTGGGGTTTCCACTGCTTATGTTTATCCGCTCCCTGACTGCATGAGGTTCTTTTAAAGCGTCCAGTCCCAGAATCTCGAGGGTTCCGCAGTCAGGCCGGATTAAGGTGGAGAATATCGACATGAGTGTGGTCTTGCCAGCGCCGTTAGGGCCTAGAATGCCGAAAACTTCACCCCTTTCGATTGTGAGAGTGACTTCGTGGAGCACTTTCTTGCTTTTAAAGAAGCTCCGAAAGCTCTTGCATACGCCTCTGGAAGATACTGCCGGCATGTTTTTCAAAGAATGGACCACGGTGAGATATCAATGGCGGTCAGTCCCACTCAAGTATGGTTGGGAAACAATTAGATGAGCCTACAGATAAAGAGCTAGTTTCAAAACTATTTATATGCCACTTTATCACGGATTGAAGTCTACACACCATTTGAGGCCATGGATCGTGATTCTTCTGTCTAGGTGTTTTACCTGCAGAAACCAGCATGAGGCACTATTTTGAAACCAGCTCAAAGACTTATTTGTTCTCGCGAGAATAGTGCTCGACGATACGAATAGGCCAAATAGGCCAGATAGGCCAAATCTTGAACTCTTACGAGTTAGAGATTTGTCCAAAAGATATCGTCGAACACTATGTTCTCCTCAGCAAAGAGGACGTTCTTCTCTTCCGGAGAGATCTAGATCGCTTGGATCGGGCCCTTCGGACGAAGAGGATGCTGCCCCCAAAGAGGGCCAGGACAAAAGGTGCACCCAGGCAGACGGCCAAAATGCTCATGCCGCCTGAGTCTGAATCTCCAACGTTTGCTACAAAAGATAGCGTGGAGCTGCCTTCGTCGTGAAGGATCTCACAGGTCAATAGGTAATCTCTGGTCTGAGCTTCCTCGCCTGCGAACACGGAGACGCGGGCCACCTTCACTTCGCCAGGTCCAAGATCTCCCAGGAACACTTCGCCTTCTTCCAAAGTTAAGGGCGGGCTTGCGATTAACTTCGCGGTGCAGTTTCTCGCGAAGCTTTGCCTTCTGTTCTCGACCGCCAGGACAAAAGATCCTTTTTTGCCAGGAGATATGTCCGACTTTGTCCCAACGACTCTGAATGCGGCAGCATTGCCCTCCACATTTACCTCGACCTCTAAACTCTTGCGGATGGGGAGGTATAAAGGCGAAGTATGATCGCCGTTGACGGTGACGTCAATCTGATACTCATACTCCAAATCCAGGGGCAGGCGATATGATCCCGCAGCATCTTCTCTGACGGTCAAGTCGAACTCGATGAGGGCAACCTCTCCCGAAGGCAAAGATTGGACCTGTGTGGTGTCTGAGACCACCTCGATTGTCCCTCTGGAGCGGAGCGTCGCTTCCAGGTTGACGGCGTCTGCGCAGGCGAACTCTGCCAACATCTCCTGGGAGGCCTCTGATTCAGATCCGAGAGGAACGTCTCTTGGCTCAAGCTTTACAACACCGCCGCTATTTGATAGGATCAATCGGAGGGTGACGTTCTCTCCCGATGCTAAAAGTGCATTTACTGGCGCTGCCTTGATCTGAGGCTCGCCTTCGACCTTGTAATGGTCACCTGCAAAGTAGATCTCTCCGGCAGCGAGTGTTGCGCTTGATAGTGTCAGAAAGACGATCGTGAGGAGGCTGTAAAGGTGGTCTGGCCGCATCTGCCCGACTTTAGACCATATTCCGGTATAAGTTTGTTGTACAAGTACTATCGTCGAGAACCAATTATAGTCGAGAACCAATTAGATGAGACTAATTGGCTCTTGCCAGAATAGTGTTTAACGATACAAATAGGACAGGTCTCAAACTCTTACGAGTTAGAGATTTGTCCGAAAGGTATCGTCGAGCCCTACGCAGTCACGAACCTTAGACTTGATACTTAATGCCGTATACCAAAGAAGTCATATGCTACAAGGATGGTGTTTTCTTGGGTCTATTTTCTCGGGTCGACATAATATTGCGCATTATATATGTGTCAAACTAAGCGTTCATGACTATATATGTACGGAGGTACCAAGTTTGCGGCAGAGATCGGGCAGTTGGAACTCATCTTGAAATCACTGTGCTCGCGAAGAAGGTGGCAGCCGCGGTCAGGATTATGGTCGCGCCTGAGGGTATGTCGAAGTGGTAAGAGATCACAAGCCCCGCGAAGACGAAGAATATTCCAAGGATGATCGAAAGAATCATTATGCACCTGAGGCTTTTTGCATGTTGCCTTCCGATCGCGCTCGGTATAGTGAGGAGAGCTATTACCAGTATTATCCCGACGATCTTTATCAATACCACCACGCTCAGAGCCACCATGCACAAAAGGAGAAGATGAAGTTCTCGGACAGGAAGCCCCATCGCAACACCATAGGACGAATCGAAGGAGAGTATCAGGAGCTCTTTGTAAAGCAGAGCGACGATTGCAACGGTTGCCAAGGTTAGGGCCAGGATCAAGTTCACGTCTGTTTGGGACACTGCCAGGATGTTTCCAAAGAGGTAATCGAAAAGGTCGGGGGCATAGCCTCTGCTAAGGCTCACGAACAGTATTCCCAAAGCCATCCCTGATGCCCAAAAGACGCCGATTGCCGTGTCTTGGGATATCTTGGACTTAGAGTTGCTGATAACGCCAATTCCTAACGCGGCGGCCACAGAGAAAGCCACTGCCGCAATCAGGGGATCGGTTTCGAGAAAGTAGCCCAATCCTATCCCGCCAAAGGCTGTGTGGGCTATTCCTCCGCTGATGAAAACGATCCTGTTTAATATAATGTATATTCCGATGATGCCGCAGAGCACGGCTGCAATTGAGCCTGCAATCAAGGCGTTTCGCATGAACTCGTATTGGAATATTTCAATCATGTTCCCTCAGGACCCGATGTGGGACACCATGTGCGATCATATCCACGGGACATTTGTACGCCTCTTCGATGTCTCCTGCTGCCAATTCCTTGGAGTCGTGGTAGTAGAGCCTCTGGTTGACGCAGGCGATCTTGTTCACGCAGCTGAATACGGCGCTTATGTCGTGAGAGACCATCACGATGGTTACCCTCTCGTTTAATTTTCTCAAAAGCTCGTAAAATTCTTTTTGCTGGGTGGAATCTATTCCGGAGGCCGGTTCGTCCAGAAGGAGGAGCTCTGGTTCCGATACGAGTGCTCTTGCGACGAAAACTCTCTGTTGTTGCCCACCTGAGAGCGAGCCGATCTCGGTTTCGGCGTGATCTTCCATATCCACCTCTTCTAGGGCCAGAAGCGCTGCCTCTCGGTCCTCAGATGAATAACGCTTGAAAAGACCCCTTTTGCTGAAGCGTCCCATCAGGACTACCTCCTGGACGGTAACCGGAAATTCGGGATCGAATGGGCTCTTTTGAGGTAGGTATCCTGTCCGTTTCCTGGCGCTCTCTGGATCGACTCCAAAGACCCTGACCCTACCCCGGTATGGCTTGATCAGGCCGAGGATCGCCTTGACGAGGGTTGTCTTGCCTCCGCCGTTTGGGCCGATCAGCCCCAGAAAGTCTCGTTCGTGGATCTTGAGGTTTACGTCCTCCAGGATCACTCGCTTGCCGAAGCGGACCCAAAGGTTTTCTACAGATACCACGACTTCCGCGTTCCTTTCGAGTTTTTCACGACTCTGCGTCGCTGATTCCTCCAGTCGAGTTCATGATCTTTTTCCGCTTAAATTTTCGCAAATTCACGCGATGACCAATTGATCTTGCTTAAACTTGCTCTCATCTGATTGATTTTTCAGCTGATTGTTCTCGCCCATTTTCGCCTGATTGGTTTTCGATTGATATACTTTAGTGGGGGGGCGGAATGCGTTCAAATATTCACAGCCTGAATTAAGGTTGTACCGCTCGCCCTTAATCTGATGCAGTTCCTCATAATATTTACGCTTGTAGTTATCATTTTGCCGAAAACATCATATAACGTGAAATATCCGCTTGACCTTTTCCCTCTTATGAAACCGGTCCCTTTTTCTGTTTTTATATAATCGAACTTTCTCAGGCCAAACACTTTTCCGGTAGGGATTTTCTTCTCTGACCTCTTCCCTCTTGTTTGCTGATAGTCACCCAGAGGGACGTGTTTTTTGTGGTAGACTGTATTATCCAGCTTTACAGTCTGCCCGTCCTCGCAACAGATAGCAACAGCATCATTGCAGTGAGTTTTTGGAAGTTCTAAAAACTGTTCTCTTCTGAACTTGGTTTCGTATCCGAAAATATTCTCAAACTGCCAGCTTGATTTTTTAAGCTGGCTTTTGATAATTCCCATTTCGGTCGCATGTTTGGTTTTTGATCGCTTTTTCTTTAGTTCAAACTCTCCTGCATGGAGTGCTTTATGGCATGTTTTGCATAATGTTATAAGGTTCTCTGGGGTGTCTGGCCCTCCATCGCTCCTGAAAATAATATGATGGCAATCTAACCTTTTTTCCTTTGATTTACCTTTACAGTGCTGGCATGTGTAGCCGTCCCTATCCAGTACAAAGGCTTTGACGTTGTAGAACCCTTTTTGTGGGCCTTCTTGATACTCAATATCTGAAACTTCCGGATTAGTTATTTTGTGGATGTCAAAGGAAGCTGTTTCTACCTTCCACCTGGTAACCGGCAAGATGGCTTCCACAAAATTCTTTTCTCGGATGTGGGACTCAAGCTTGCTCCTTATTGAAGGCGCAAGCCTTCCCGCTCTTCTCGAAGCTGCCCGATTATTGAACCTCGCTGGCCTGTACCTTGTTTTTCGACCTCTCCGAGTTCTTCGGTACATCCTTCGTTGATCCATCTTTTTAGAAACATCTTGCCTTAACTGAACTTCTGACTGATATAGTACATTTCCGTTAGCAATGACAGCACATCCAACTACTTTAGAGCCGGAATCCATGCCTGCGATTACAGGCTGAGTGTATCCACTGCTTCCAAAAAGAAGTTTAATCGTGAAGGGGGTAGTCCTCAAAACCCGGGCCTTACCTTCGCTCAAAAGTTTTCTGGCCTTCGAGGGTTTACAGGGCATTAGTGGTTTTCCGTATTGGTTTTTTACGTAAACTAACATAGAGTTTACCTCCATTTTTTGGAGTTATGCGTACCAAAGATTGTGGAGTCAATCTTGGGATCCGACTTCCTCTCGATCTGATACTGAAAGGTTTGTATGGTGCAAGCACTGTCCCTACCCCCAGGACTGTTTAACCGGCACCCTTAGAGCCTGAAACTGAGGCGGCATTCCAGGGTAACTAAATTCTTTCGTATCGGCTCCCGATCTTGTAAAACTCCTCGATCGGGGATCTGGTCAACCAGGGCACATTACATGCCCGTCACTTTAGGGGTGGGTAGTTGACGCTTGCCTCGATCTCTTGGCCCACGTGACGCATGTTCTCCAGGTAGTTCTCTTTCAGGGGATCGAGGAGGACCACTTTTCCTTCTATCTCGTTGGCGACTATCTCGGCAGATTTGGGATTGAAGTTGGGGTCTGCGAAGACTGTTTTGATCTCGTTTTCCCGTGCTGTCTCGATTATCGTTGCCAGATATCTAGGTCCAGGTTCCTTCTCGCTGAGTAAGACGGGGATCTGCTCAAGACCGTAATCTCTGGCAAAGTAGCTCCACGCGGGATGGAGAACCACGAACTTGTTCCGTTCTGCCCCTGAAAACTTATTTTCAAGCTCTCTATCTAGATCCTCCAGGCGTTGGTGGTAGTCGTCTCTGTTCTTCTGGTAATATCCGGCGTTTTCGGGATCGACTTCTATTAGGCCGCGACATATGTTCTCCACTTGGATCATGGCGTTCTTTGGGGAAAGCCAGATGTGAGGATCGGCCGTTCTGATGTTTTCGTGATATTCGCGATCTTGAGCACCACCTCTCTTTGCCTCCGGATCTCGGCGGACAGATTCTATGAGATCGACGCCTTCGGACGAATCTACCACCAGCATGTTCTCGTTGACCCTGATTATTTTGTCCATCCAGATCTCAAGGCCAGCTCCGTTCTTCACGTAGATTTGGGCGCCTTCTATTTTCCTCAGCTGAGAAGGCGAGGGTTCGAAGGTGTGAGGATTGGCGCCCGGCTGTATAAGGACCTCTACGTTTACTTTGTCTTCGCCCACCATCCCCACAAAATGGCCAAGCGGCACGGTAGTGGTCACCACGTTGATCTTCTCGAAAGATTCTGATTCATGTGTCTCATCTGAGGAGATGCAACCAGAAAATCCTGTTATTATCAACATGAGAATTAAGAAGCTAGATTTCTTCAATCGAAACCCACCTGGGATCTTTGCACGTCCATCACATACCTATCTTATTCAATTCCTTTCGATGTACTTGCTTTTTGTCTTGCCGTTCTCTTTCCAATAGCAGTACCATTAAGGGCCGTGAATACATTTGTTGCAGTCCTTCCCGCAATAGATCCACTCTTGTCTGTCGGTAACTGATCCAGTTGTCCTTTCACCGATGAGTTCGGCATCGGTTGAAGATGCCTTTCCTTCAAGGATCATCTCTCAATCGACGATTAACTTGTCAATGTAACCTCTGACTTTTCGAAGGACGACTAATTCTTGGTCCTCCAAAGCTTTCAATATTTCTTCAGGGACCAAGGTCCGCTCTTATGTAACTTGGTCTGTTAAGCTTGTCGCTCGGCTACATAAGAATAAATGTGAGCTCTCTCAAAGAGCTGGTTTCAAAACTATTTATGCGGCCCTCGATCATGAACCAAAGTTCACGCACCATTTGGAGCCATGGATCTTGATTCTTCCGTTTAGATGTTTAACCAGCAAAAAAACGGCATGTGGCACCATTTTGAAACCAGCTCAAATTGTGCCTAATACGCGAATATATAACTCTACTTTCCAAGCGTTCCCGCGGCCGAGCCCAATTTATAAACTACCCTGCGCCTCACATGGCAGTGCGCCAAATTTGCTGGAAATTGATTTCTGGACTTTGTGTATATCAATAACAACCACCACTATCAAGAATACTGCTAACTCCAAATTACAGCAAATGCAATACACTGCCTCAGATGGTGTGTAAACTTCAACTCATGATCGAAGGCCGCGTAAATAGTTTTGAAATCGAACCCACCTGTTTTGACGCTCTCAATTTTGACGCTCTCAAAAACTACCGGCATTATACATCCTATTAACTAGTATATATTTCCATAAGAAATCTATTTATAGCATAAGACGGAAGTAGATTGGCGGTGTGATGAGATTTCATAATCTGCTGAGAACCAGCAAGCGAAAATTGAGATTGCCCGCATCAGCAAATTATCGGAAGTCCACCGAAGTTAGGCCATATTTAGGTAATTGATAATTATGCAGAGATATACCTCAGCCTTTCGAGGCGAGGGCACTTCGCCGGCTTCGCCAAGCCACTCCGAAAAATGAAGGAGCAGATACGATATGAGCAAAAGGAGACAAAATAGACGGGTTAGAAGGGTCATAAAAGAAAAGGAGATCGGAGCCTGCTCCATCTTCGGTGCCCTGAACCAGGCCGGCGAAAGATTCGGCGGCGAGGGCGTCGTAAGGGCCATAGCTAACATGCATGACAGGAGCAACGGTCTCGGGGGCGGTTTTGCCATATACGGGCTCTATCCAGAATATCGTGATTACTATGCCCTTCATGTGATGTATGAGAACGAAAACCAGGTCGCAAAGGAAAAGGCCGAGGCTTACATTCACAAACACTTTGACGTGGTCCACGACGAGGAAATTCCCAACTCCGGCGAGCCAAAGGCCCCCAACGCGCCCCGGACTTGGCGTTACTTCGTAGCCCCTTCCGAGAAGGTAGACGCCTTTGAAAATGAGGACTATGTGGTACAGAAGGTCATCGAGCTTAATTCCACCATAAAGGACGCTTGCATATTCTCTTCAGGAAAGAACATGGGCGTCTTCAAGGGTGTAGGATATCCAGAAGATATAGCCGAGTATTTCCTCCTAGACAAGCTCTACCAAGGATACCTATGGACGGCTCATGGCAGGTTCCCGACCAACACCCCAGGATCTTGGACAGGAGCACATCCTTTCAACCTTCTCGACCGCACAGTAGTTCACAACGGCGAGATCTCCTCTTATGGGACGAACAGACGCCACCTGGAGATGTATGGGTACAAGTGCATTGCTAACACCGATACAGAGGTGCTGATATACGCCACCGACCTACTATTGAGAAGACAGGGCCTTCCGATGGAGCTCGCCACTAAGATCTTGGCGCCGCCAGTCTGGGAGGCGATAAAGAACGAAAAAGAAAAGGAACGGCATTTGCTCACGACTTTGAGGCAGGTCTACGCCCCACTGCTCATGAATGGACCCTTCGCCATAATAATCGCCAGTCACGGAGAGATGATCGGCCTCACAGACAGGATACGATTGAGGCCGCTCACTGCAGCCACCAGCGGAGACATGCTTTATCTATCCTCAGAAGAGGCCTCGATCAGGTTGATATCGCCAAAACTAGATAAAGTATGGACACCCAATGGAGGTGAGCCAGTAGTCGGTAAAGTGACGAAGAGAGTAAAGGTGAAAAATGAAGTCTTACCTCTTGCCAGAGTTTCTGCTTGATCGTGATGAAGATCTGTGCACCCAATGTGGAGCCTGCGTGAAGCAGTGCTCCTTCGGGGTACACAGCTTCGACGAAGAGAAAGGCAAAATAGTCATCCATCCAGAGAAATGCACAGGATGTCAACGGTGCGTAATATTTTGTCCGGTCAACGCTTTAAGAGTGACGTCTGCGCCGCCCGCCTACCGGCCCAACGCCTGCTGGACAGGTGAGAGGATTCAAGACATCAAGAAGCAGGCCGAGAACGGCAGAATCCTTCTGAGAGGGTGCGGCGACGATTCGCCCCATCGCGTCTATTGGGATCACATCCTTCTGAACGCCTCGCAGGTTACCAACCCCCCCATAGACCCCCTAAGAGAGCCCATGGAGCTGAAGACGTTCTTAGGAAGGCGCCCTGACGGCATCGCTCTGGAAGAATCCCAGATCGGCGATTTCGAGGTTTCAAAGATCAGCACTGAGGTGCCTCCAAGCCTGATGATCGAGACGCCCATCCTCTTTGCGGCCATGTCTTACGGGGCCATAAGCTATCCTGCCTTCAAGTCCCTGGCGATGGCAGCTGAGGAACTTGGCACCTTGTTCAACACCGGAGAGGGCGGCCTTCCAAAGGATCTCCGCCGAGATTATGGAAAGTGCGCTATCGTCCAGATAGCCTCTGGAAGGTTCGGCGTGGATCTGGAGTATCTCAACAGCGGCGTTGCCGTGGAGATCAAAGTAGGGCAGGGTGCCAAGCCAGGAATCGGCGGCCACCTTCCTGGAGAGAAAGTATCCCCCTTAGTTGCAGCAACAAGGATGATTCCTGAAGGTACAGACGCCCTTTCGCCCGCCCCCCATCACGACATCTACTCCATTGAGGACCTTTCCACCCTCATCCATGCGATCAAAGAGGCCACCAACTACGAAAAGCCGGTCTCGGTGAAGATCGCCGCAGTCCACAATTCGGCAGCCATAGCCTCGGGAATCGTTCGAGCGGGTGCAGACATAATTGCAATCGACGGCCTTCGAGGAGGGACTGGCGCAGCCCCCAAGGCGATCCGAGAAAACGTTGGAATACCGATCGAACTCGCTTTGGCTGCAGTGGATGACAGGCTCAGAGAAGAGGGCATTCGGCAAAGATGCTCCATAATAGCCTCTGGTGGGATAAGATGCAGTGGCGATGTGATCAAGGCCATCGCACTGGGTGCGGATGCAGTTTACATAGGATCTGCTGCATTGGTGGCGATGGGGTGCACGCTATGCCAGAGTTGTTACACAGGAAAGTGCAACTGGGGGATATGCACCCAAGATCCGCACCTGACAAAGAGGCTCGATCCTCAAAGAGCCTCCCAAAGCCTGGTCAATCTGGTTCGGGCCTGGTCCTTCGAAATAAAGGAGATGCTGGGCGGTATGGGAATTAACGCCATCGACAGCCTGAAGGGAAATCGAGACCAGCTTCGTGGGATTGGACTTCAGGAATGGGAGTTGGACGTTCTTGGGATCAAGGGGGCCGGAGAATAAATCTGCTCATGATCCCTCAAACCCTCCTGCATCTTGCAGAAGAGAAGGGTGGGGCGAAAGACGCAATATCCGATAGGGCATCTGACATGATCTCCGATGCAATCTCCAACGGAGCTTCAGATGCAGCATCCAACGCGGTTTCAGATACCATTTCCAACAATATTCCAAACAAAATTACTAATAATGTTTCTAACTCCATCACAGATGCTGTTCAAGTTTCGAGCAAGATCGAGATCGTTCTGGTAAGGTCCTTTCACGGCCAGAGGTTTATAGGCAAGGATATCAACATCACATCTCCGCAGTCCAACCAGAATTTGGGATTGAGCGAGGCTGGAAGATGAAAGTGGTGGAGATAGACGCGTACGATATCAGATATAAAGAGCTAAACAGCCTCTTAAAAGAGCAGATGATGAGCGGAGCTGACAAAATCATTCTCAGGAACGTCAGCGGCCAGAAGTTCATAGGGACGAGGCTCTACGTTCCAGAGGCAGAGAACAAAAAGAAACTGGACATAGAGATTTTTGGGACTCCCGGAAACGACCTTGGTGCGTTCTTGCATGGTCACCGCATAATTGTTCATGCCAACGCCCAAGACGGCATAGGAAACACGATGGAGTACGGTGAGATTGTGGTTCATGGCCGAGCCGGAGACGTTGTTGGAATGGCGATGCGCGGCGGCAAGGTTTTCGTGAGGGATAGCGTAGGATACAGGGCCGCAATGCACATGAAGGAATATCAGGACAAGATGCCAGTGTTGGTAGTGGGCGGCACGGCGCAGGATTTTTTGGGCGAGTACATGGCAGGAGGGGTTGTGATTCTTCTGGGCCTTGACGAAGAAGGTCTGGCCCACCCCAGGCATGGGGCCAATTTCATCGGCACAGGAATGCACGGCGGCGCCATTTACCTGAGAGGGAAGGTAGAGCCTCACCAGCTCGGAAAGGAAGTTGGAATACAGGAGCTGGACGAAAAGGACCGCGAGGTTCTCGAAAAGTACGTAGAGGAGTTCGTGGACCTGTTTGGCAACGAGCTGGAAGTCGGCGCAGAAGAGATCTTGATGAGCGAGTTCGTAAAGCTTGCGCCGGTGTCAAAGAGGCCGTACGGAACTTTGTACGCCCACTAATCGAGATCTTTTTAGACTATCGTGTTTAACCCGATGTTCCGCACATCTTTTGTAGACGTACGCCACATTTGACATTTAACTATGAGCAGTCACACGACCTACATTCGGCAGATCGAGATTTGATTTTGGATAATTTTCCCGATAGCGGTTTCTCAAAATGTCTACAATTCTATTTTTAATATTGGTCTGCCCAAACGTGCTCGAAACAAGGTCGTTTTTGCGTAAATATTCCCATTTGAACTTCGTGATAATTTTGAAATTATCAAGACTAACATACCAACTATCGAAAAGAACGAATTCTGGCCGGAAGCCTCTCTCTTTTGCAACTAGTAACATATCTCGTAAGTGATCATTCTTCGTATTTCCATCGTTGTTCTTATCATAGATGCGAAAATCAACAGGAATTATAACATATCCGTCAGTCCAGATCAATGTGATGGTATTGATGCCTTTCACGACCCGGTGATGTTTACCACTCCAATGCCGGCAAACTAATTCCATAACTTTCGCATATGGTTTATCTAAAGTTGTATCATCCACTATCAGAATCTTTTTTGTAATTGAACAAGATCCACCACTTCTTTCCATAAAGCTTCCGTATCTAGGGGAATTCTCTGCAAAAGGCGAGTATACGAATCATGTGAAGGACTCAAGTCACTGAGTGGACGGCATCGGGCAGATTCGGTACAGGTGAAAATTAAATAAGAAGCAATCAGAAATTGGATGTAATCTTCCACACTGCATCTCGGCAGGCTCAAAGTATTGCTCTACCTCCTGGCCCAACATATGCATTTTAATATGTGATAATTTACATCAATCTATCGGTCAACTGCGTAAGTCCTAGACAGAAAAGCACTGCACCCCATATCACAGCTCTGCCAGAGATCAGCATTCGAGACCAAACGCAATCAACGACGCCGACCGGGGCGAATAGATCCGCTCCGATTCAGTTCCCGCCGTAGGATCGGACGTGGTCCCAGGCCCTGTGATGCTCTGGAAAACGCTCCTTCGCTGTATAGATCGAGGCGTCTTTCCTCCCGTAGTGCTCTCGATCCTCTCCGACCGGGCAGACTTTGATGCAGACGCCACATGGCGAGATGCCTTTCCTGCTCAGCTCGGCGCTGTAAGTGGTGCAGGCGTTCTTGTCTGTCAAACCTTCAGGATAATCATCTCTGTCGAGGGCTTTGGCGGGACACATCCGAACGCAGCGCATGCAACGGGTGCAGAGCTCTTCTTCCAGGATTGGATCTGGCGGAAGTTCGGCCGCAGTGAAGATCGAGCCAAAGCGCACCCTCGGGCCGTATTCGGGCGTGAGAAGCATGTTGTTCACCCCGAAGTTTCCAAGCCCCGCGAGGAAAGCTGCATGTCGATGTGAGAAGAAGGCGGCCGGATTTTTCAGGAGCGATTTGATGCTGGCGTATCCGTCTCTTGGAACGAAAACCGAAGGATGGCCTCTCTTGTTGAGGAAGTTGGCGAGGCGGTAAGTGTACTGGTCGAGAAGAGAGTTTACGGTACTGTATAGCTCTCTGTAGTAGATCGAAGGAGATGTTTCCAGGACGGGAAGGCTTATCGGAAGCCCGATGACGATCACAGACCTCGCCTCGGGATAGATCGACCTTGGATAGAACTCCTCTGGCATCCAGGGTCGGATCGGCGGCTTTTCCCACCGCTCCACGTTGGCAACGCCAACGAGTGGAATTTCCATCTCGCGGCATCTTTTGAGGAGTGCGAACTTCAGCTCTTCGTCCATGAATTACACATATTCGGCTCGCGTGATAAAAAGGTGGTCCCTGGTTGGCATTCGACCTGTTCTCCATGTCCTGTCACTTCGGTAGTGCCTTTACATGCTTTGAAATTTATCCAAATGGTTCCGTCGAGCGCCATAAATATAACGAATAAAATAGGGGCATGGTTCGGCTCAAGAGGTGGACTATATAAATGCAACGATTTTGGGATTGCATAACTAAAGTGAAAAAGAGAAAGTTATAAGATGTAAGACTTACACGTAACATATGGGTGACTAAAAATGAAGGAAGAGGTGTTCTTTGGGGAAGGAATGGTCCATGTACGAAAAGATTACACTGACCTTTACGAGGCGATCGTAGGGTTAAACGATGCCGCTTTCACAGGAAAAGTTCTGGATTACAGAACCCAGAAATTGATTGCACTGGGCATTAACGCAGCCGCTTCTGATGAAAGAGCAATGAAAAAACAGATGATGAGCGCGATGAAAGAGTTTGATATAACCAGAGATGAAATTGTAGACGTTCTGAGGGTCGTCCTTCTAACATCGGGGATGCCGCCCTTTACCAAAGCCATGAAAGTTCTGTACGAATTAACAGAGTAGACAACAGGCTGAAAAACGCCCTTTTTGGAGAGTGGTGAAACACCCGCGGCCTGACAAAATGGGTGGAATCCGGAAAATTGGAGCGAGCCTGCGATCGCTCCACTTCACCTCCTCACCATTCTTCTCTCTTTTTCAAATTATCTGGCTAAAGAGGAACTATACGCATGATGAACGTGAAACAGAAGGTATCGAGTGCCTTCTGAACTGTTGTATTGATAGACAGGTTCTGCGGCTCTGTGCTATTCGTATTGTTAAACACGATATCCTGGCGTTAGAAATATGGCGGCGGGCTTTGATCCCCCATTTTCCTGGATGGTGACAAAGGTCCATCTTCTCAGCGAGGAAACCCGATCACTAGAAGATCACAACACCAGAATTCCGCAAGCCAGGCTGTTCACATCCCTTCTTTCATTCTTCGGCCAGTCAGTACCTACATTCTTATACTTGCGATCTTGAGCATACCTGTATTGTGGGCAATGCATTTCTATGCCCACAACACCATGCATTGATCAGAAGCCCAAGATAGACCTTCTGTTACCTTGGCAGAAATGAGTTTCATGAAGATCGACCTCTGTCGGGAACATCAGAAAGTTATATTACCAATACTCTCGATCCTTCGAGATGCAATAGGGCAAAGATCGAGATGCTGGTCCAGATCGACAGAAGACCATCGCCCAATAGCCATTCGGAAGGCTGGCTCACATTTCCAGATGTGGCCCGACGTTGGAATATCACCCAGATGACCGCTTGGGGAGGTATTACCCTTGATATCGGTTATAGTGCCCGCACTCAACGAGGAAAAGCACATAGAAGAGACCCTGAGGTCGCTTTCCAACCAGACCCTGAATCGACAAAAGTATGAGATCATAGTAGTCGACGGCGGCTCGATCGACAGGACCTGCGCCATCTCCGAGAGATTCGCCGACAAAGTGATCTTGCAAACCCATCCTGGGATAGGCGGCGCCAGAAAAGATGGAGGCGAAGCCGCCTCTGGCCAGATCCTGACCTTCACCGATGCCGACACCACGTTCCCGAAAGGCTGGCTTGAAGTCATAAGAAAGAACCTGGAACGGTACGAGGCCAGCACAGGGCCGGTAATATTCCGGGATCGTAACCTCAGGACGGATATCCTGAGGACTTGGAGAGAACTCTACAGAGTGTTAAATGCCTTCAACTTCTATTACATAATCGGGTCGAACATGGCAGTTAGAAGTGACATCTACTCGCGTATTGGAGGCCACAGCGACGTCTCCCTACTGGACGACTATGATCTGTCCATGAAGCTATTCAAAAATGGATCTACGATCACTTACGATTCGCATCAGGTTGTGTATACTTCCTCCAGGCGGGCTCACAAGCTACTGACCTACGGGATGACAGTGGCCTACGGCCACTACAACTACATGATCGCCAAAGACTACGACAAGCTTCTCAATTACCCAAAACCAGAAAGTATGTCTGTGAGAGATATTCTCAAAGGGATTAAATAAACAAATTCATCCCTCAATTTGGCGCTTAAAGGTTGGCATATTTGGAACTGGTCATGAAAGAGCTGTTCAGACGTCGCGCCCTGTGGTACCGATATCTTTATTTCACATGTCTGCACACGCGTTGCCCAGAGGGCCGGTAGATCAGGGGTAGATCGCTACCTTGGCATGGTAGAGGCCTCGGGTTCAAATCCCGACCGGTCCATTCTCTTTTTCGTCTTCGTTCCTTATTCGTCTTTATTCCTGTACGTGTCTATATCTCGCGCTTGCCCACGTTTGATTAGGTCCCATTTTGTCGATTCTGCCCTGGTTTCCCATATTCGGCAGGTTTAATTCTGAGATTCAGACATTCTTTTGACATGTGCGTTTAAGTAGTGTATTATCAAGATGTAGGTGAAGTTTCAATTTTACGCAAAAACGACCTCGCTTTGAGCACTTTTGGGCAGACCGATATTAAAAATAGAATTGTAGATATTTTGAGAAACCGCTATCAGGAAAATTATCCAAAATCAAATCTCGATCCGCCGAATGTAGGTGGTTTGATCTGATCGGGCCTGTTCCAACTCTGAGATCAAAACGTTTAGATACAATTAGCTCGTGGCAGAATATTTATGGACGGCGTGATCGGGACGCTGATATTGGCCTTCACAATAGGGCTTACGGGCGCGCTTGCTCCAGGTCCCACCCTGGTTGCCACCATCAACTCTTCCCTTAGAGGCGGATGGACTATGGGGCCCAAGATAGCCACAGGCCACGCCCTGACCGAGCTTCTGATATTCCTGCTGATCGTGCAAGGCCTCGCTGCAATCGCTGAGGTCTATACAAGACCGATCGCCTTTGTGGGCGGAGCTGCCCTGATCCTCTTTGGCCTTTTGACTCTACGAGGGAGCAAGGATGCCTCAACAGAACTTGCTGAGGGGGACGCATTCGCCAATCCTTATCTTGCGGGCGCGGTGACCAGCATTGCAAACCCCTACTTCTGGATCTGGTGGCTCAGCGTAGGGAGCGCTTTAGTGCTGGCGGAGCTTCAAAACGGTCTCTTTCTCGCTGCAGCCTTCATGATCGGCCATTGGGGCGCGGATTTCGGGTGGTACACTCTCGTCTCTTCCAGCTTGGGCAGGGGACGAACCTTTCTCTCCGAGACAAATTACCGGCGGGCTCTTGCCCTATGTGGAGCATTCCTTACCCTTTTCGGGACTTACTACTTAATGACAGCTTGAAAATATAGCGCTCTACAACAAATTTTGAAAGAATCTCGCGAGAACCAATCAGTCACACCGAATTTGTTCTCGACTATGAAGTCTGCCATGCCGAAAATCGGTTATATCATGCCGGATTTTGGAAAGGGAGGAGATCTTACTTGAACTGGAAAGACGATGCAGCGTACGTAAAATCCCTTAGAGACTACATCTTCCTGACCGTCGTTCTTTTCCTGGCATCGGCAATTTTGGGTTTCTTGGCCGCAAGCAACGACCCCGAGCTCGCCATATCCCAGATAGAAGAGTTCGGGAATATGTTCGAATGGATCCTGAACCTGAGCCCGCCTCTCATAATGCTGGCGATATTCCTGAACAACCTCATCGCTTCGATTGTAGCTATGCTCTTGGGCGTCGGTTTTGGAATAGTGCCTGCCATAATTTCAATCTTGAACGGTTTCATGATAGGGATCGTAGCCTATTACGCCATCGAAGTTGAAGGTGTGGCCTTTCTGGTCGCAGCCATTCTCCCCCACGGCATAATCGAGCTTCCCACCGTCCTGATCTGCATCAGCGTTGGGTTCAGATTGGGCCACCTTCTCTTGCTCGCCCTCATGGGACGGAAGGTTGATCTGGGCGGCGAGATGAGGTCGGCGCTCAGCTTGCTCAAATGGGTCGTGCTCCTCCTCCTCCTCGCGGCGATGATCGAGACCTTCATAACACCTGTCCTTATCCAACACTTTATCGACCCACAACCATTATCGGTGATGGAATGACCGAATCCAAAATACCCAGTAAAGAAAACTTCAGCGAATGGTATCACGAGCTGTTGAAGGCCGGTGAGCTGATCGACGTCAGATATCCGGTCAAAGGAATGAGCGTATGGTATCCCTTTGGGTTTGCCCTAAAGAGAAACGTGTACGACCTGATCAGAGAACTCTTGGATCCCGACCATCAGGAGACCCAGTTTCCTTTGCTTATACCAGAGACAGAGTTCATGAAAGAAGCCGAGCATATCAAGGGCTTCGAGGATGAAGTCTACTGGGTAACTCATGGGGGCACCTCACCCCTGGACATCAAGCTGGCTTTGAGACCTACAAGCGAGACTGCAATCTATCCCATGTTCAAGCTCTGGATAAGGAGCCATGCGGACCTACCACTCAAGATTTACCAGATAGTGAACACTTTCAGATACGAAACCAAGCACACCCGTCCCCTCATAAGGCTAAGGGAGATCTCCTCCTTCAAGGAGGCCCACACCGCCCACGCCACCTGGGAAGACGCAGCAGAACAGGTCGAAGAAGCCTTGAAGATTTACGCCGAGTTTTACCGGAGGCTCGCCATCCCCTTCCTTTTCGTCAGAAGGCCTTCTTGGGACAAGTTTCCGGGATCTGACTACTCTATTGCTCTCGACACTGTAATGCCAGATGGGAGAACTCTCCAGATCGGGACTGCTCACCTTCTTGGAACCAACTTCGCCACGACCTATGACATAACCTACGAAAATACCGAAGGCGAGCAGGATTTCGTGAATCAGACCTGTTACGGCATCTCAGAAAGGTGCATCGCAGCTTTGATCTCGGTTCACGGAGACGACACCGGCCTCGTGCTGCCCTGGTCTGTGGCACCTATACAGGTTGTCATCGTGCCCATTCTCTTCAAAGACAAGGAAAAGACCCTGGAGGTCTGCAAAAGTCTTGAAACGAAGCTCACCGAGGCGAAAATCAGGGTCAAGATGGACGAGAGCGACGAGAGGCCCGGTGCCAAGTTCTACAAGTGGGAGCTTAGGGGCGTTCCCATCAGGATAGAGATAGGTCCAAGAGACATCCAGCAAGGCGTTGCAGTTCTGGTCCGAAGAGACGGAAAGAAGCTGACAGTTCCCATAGAAGAGATCACAGATGCCGTATTCAAAGAGGCAGAGGATCTTCACGCCACCATGCTTGCCAACGCCCAGGATTTCATGGAGAGCAATATCAAGAACTGCAGTACCATGGCAGAGGCCAAAAAGCAGGTTCAGCAGGGCGTTGCGAGAGTTGGCTGGTGTGGCTCTGAAGATTGCGGTCACCAGCTTGAAGACGAAGTTGGCGCAGCCATGTTGGGAGACCCCTGGAACTCAGACGAAAAGTTCCAAGGAGAGTGCTTGATCTGCGGCGCCAAGACAGATAAGTGCGCCCTCGTGGCGAGACAGTATTGAGGCGCTGAGAGATACTGAAAGGTGCTGACACTTTGCCGCTGACAGCCAACCTCAATTCCCACAAACGCGCACATCCACCTAAATCCATACACATCCGTACATATCCATGAAGATCTTAGTTGCAGAGTACGCGGTGGCAACGGGCCTTCCGGGCTCATATCAGACAGAAGGGCAGGCTATGCTCGCGACTCTTGCCGCCAGCTTTCAAAGGTTGGGGCACGAGGTCGTCTATCCCACGATGGGTCCTCGAATCGAGCCGGGCCAACCGATCTTGATCCGAGGAGAAGATGAGTTCGAAGAGGTCCTGGCCTCGACAGATGCAGATGCCGGGATTGTAATTGCGCCTGACGAGATTCTTCCTGGCTTTCTGGAACTTCTGGAAGAAAACACCGTCAATTTAGGGTGTCCACCCCAGGTTGCCAGGATTTCTGCAGACAAGCTCGAATGCACCAAACGCCTGGAAGATGCAAACGTTCCCGTCGTCGATGTGGTGGAAAATCCCAAAACTGGTGAAGGCCCTTATGTGCTCAAGCCCAGGTTCGGATGTGATTCAGAAAGGACAGAGCTTGTCGCCACATTCTCTGGTGAAAAGGACGATCGGATCGTCACCCGTTATTATGAAGGAGAATCCCTCAGCGTCAGCTTGGTTGGCTCTGGTGACCAAAAACTTTCACTCACCATCAACAGACAACTGATCCGCATCGGAAGAGAGTTCCATTACGAAGGAAGCGAGGTGCCTTACCGCTCGGACCGGGACGAAGAGATTTTGAGGGTGGCGAAGATGGCAGCCGACGTGTTGGATCTGAGAGGCTATGTCGGAATCGATCTGGTGGTGGGAGACATCGCCCGCGTGGTGGACGTAAATCCGAGGCCCACCACTTCAATGGTGGGAATCTCTCGGGTGATGCGAGAAGAGTTGGGAGATCTGATCCTCAGGGCTAAGTTCAGCACGCTTCCCGAAAAGGTGACGATCGAAGGCGAGTGCATCTTCACGAGGGCGGAACTCGAAAAGGGCTGATCCCAGAAGATCGCCACAGTCTTAGCTGTAAACAAGTACAATCGTCTGTTATTCTTCGGCGAGCGTCTCAGAAAGCCGCTTGCCGAGCGGAAGGCATATTCGGAGTGGGCCGGAAGCCCGGTCCAAAGTACGCTTGCAATTTTCTCCTTAAGTAGCGTGGAGCTCGGAGGGTGGATCTGCAGTAACTATTATATGTTTTTATGGTGCATGGAGGGTGGGGAAGTGGGTCTGGCATGTTCTCGATGTATAGTCGAGAACCAATTAGATGAGACTAATTGGTTCTCGCCAGAATAGTGTTTAACGATACGAATAGGCCAAATCTCAAACTCTTACGAGTTAGATATTTGTCCGAAAAGTATCGTTAAACACTATATGTCAAATTGGGCCTGGATGCTTGAAAGGCTCATGTTCGCCGTGGACAGAACAAGGCGGCACAGGCGGCACTGGATGGAAAGAGCGCCGCATCGGTTTGTCGGGTTTGGCCATTCCGTGATTGAGGCGACCTTGGTTGAGAACCTGGAACGATTCATGTTCATACATCGGAATGGTGGTGCCAAAGTCGGCAAAAAACGTATTCACATTGAGGAATCCACATCCACTTGCCCAGAGGAGAGATACTAGAGGTGGAACTACTTATGAAAAGATTCATGGCGCTGATGGCGGTTTTGCTGATCATGAGCCCCTTGGTGTGTGCTCAGGTCGAATACATGAAAGGAGAACAGAGGGCCGAGGAGCGGTTTTATCAGGGCAAGGGTGGCCCGTGGATTGGAGGCGAGAGAAGTTTCGTGGTGTTCTTTGGCGAAAACTTCCCTTGGAATAGACCGCCTGCCAACCAGCCCGGGCTCTCAGAGCCGCTCAGTCTCAGTTTGAAATCGGCCACAGAACCTGCCACGCCGGAAGAGGGGGCCACAAAACCGGGCGAGATCGTCCTTCTCGGATTCGTCACCATCGAAAGCGGAAACCTGACGGTGATGGACATGGGGGCTTCGATGCCCCTGGACATGATCAGGATTCCCCAAGGTCCGGGCTCGTACCCCGTTTACGGCTTAGTGGATCCGGAAGTGGGAATGACTGGGCTCTGTGTGGATCTAAGGTCCGAGGGATCTGGCTCGACCAATCTCAGCTTTTCCCTCCCCAGTTCTGCCTTTGATCCGGCGACATCTTGAAACGTCATCTGCCGGACCGGCGGGCCGACTTTGCGCTCGATTAAGGCCCCTGAGAAGGTGCATGGGACTTTTTTCCCTCCCTTCTTGATCCTTTTTGAGCGCATCTTCCACGATTTTCCCGTATAATTTCCTCGCGATGTGTCCCTATGATGTACCCGATCTTGTGGAAGATGGCCACCTCCTTTCCCTTCTCGCCAATGGCCGTGGTCGCCGTTCTTGCGAGACGTTTATCAATGCCGAAAGATAAGATGTAAGTGGAGTGTGCAAATTTGAATAGCTTGAAAGGAACCCAGACAGAGAAGAACCTTCTTACGGCATTTTCGGGAGAATCTCAGGCGAGAAACCGGTACAACTTCTTTGCTTCCCAGGCGAAAAAAGAGGGCTACGAGCAGATCTCTGCCATATTCACGGAGACTGCCGAGAACGAGAAGGAGCACGCGAAAAGGCTCTTTAAGTTCCTCGAAGGCGGGGACGTTGAGATCTCGGCCGCCTTTCCTGCAGGGCGCATTGGGACCACAGCAGAGAACCTCAAAGCTGCAGCTGCTGGCGAGAACCATGAGTACTCCCAGATGTACCCTGAGTTTGCAGACAAGGCAGATGAGGAGGGGTTCGATGAGATCGCATCAGTGATGAGATCGATTGCAGTTGCCGAAAAGCAGCACGAAAAGAGGTATCTTGCCCTCCTCAAGAACATAGAAACCGGGAAGGTCTTCAAGCGCGAGAACGTTGTCAAGTGGAAGTGCAGAAACTGCGGCTACGTCCACGAAAGCGCCGAAGCCCCGGAGGAGTGCCCGGCCTGTGCCCATCCGAGAGACTATTTCGAGCTTCTGGCCGAGAACTATTAGAAGTGCTCCCTGGGAAGCACCTAGAGACGCCTCCTTTTTTTGGCAGCGTGCCGAACGTAGTGTGAAGCTGAGGTGGTGGGGCCTGGAGAAAGTTATCCGATTACAGGTCTCATTAATTCCTTTCACCTGCTAGCCCCCCTCGATGTTCAGAGGGGCTACTTTTCTCAATACTTACATTATATAGGTGCCAATACCCACACATACACTATCTGTAGTATTGAGGTATGTTTGATATAGCAGGCGTGCCTGATGCAGAGCCTGTATGAACAATACGGCCCTCAAGAGTGCGACTCGCGTCCCCAAAAGCAAGCTTCTGAACGTGGAGCGGGCTTTTCGGCGGGACATGATAGGGAGAATGACCAAACGACTGATCGATCCGGTCCAGCAATGGTGGCTTGACGCCTGACTCGATAGAAAAAACGGAAAGAACTGGAAGAAAAACGGCGAAAACCAATTATAACAATCTAATTAGTTTTCGGTCATAAACGATGGGACGAGCCAGATAGGCCTCGCCTTCGTCCCAAAAGTTTTCCCTCATAATTCTCAGAAGTGGCAGGATACTACCTGCTTTACTTCCACCAGTTCCATGTCGCCCTTGGCGAACTTGTAGCCCACCGTATCGGTGTAGCCGCCCCTGTAGGTATACACCGCCGCGCCAACGGGAGAGACCCCCTCATCCTTCAACCTGGCCGCAGCTGAAGGATCGAAACAGCGAGCGTCCAGCCATGACTTGACCTCGAAAGCTTCAAACTCAGAGCTTGCCCAGGCTTTGGCTGCTTCTTCAGCTGTCTTTCCGATGAGGGCCTCTCCGCACCCGCAAGACTTGAGATGGGCCGCGATAGCATCCGGATCCGATTGAGTTTGCTTGCTCGATTCGGCCTTGTCCTTTTGATGAGAGTCCAATAGCCTTGTGACGACATCTTCGAGAGTTTCATTGCCCGCCTTCAATTCCGCGAGCGCCTTTTCGCATCTTTTCGACAACATGGGCTCTGCAGAAGGCGCGGACTTCTCGGCCTCGGATGAAGATCCAGAATAAGAATCCAATAGTCTGCCGATCACCTGATCGAAGGTCTCGCTCTTCTTCTCCCTCAACGCGCCCAAAGCTTGATGATGTTCCTCAGAGATGTTGATGGTCTTCTTTTTCTGGCTCATGCCAGTAAGCTCAAGCGTCAACACCTAAAGTAGTTTCCACTACCTGTGAGATGAATCTCCCAACAAAGGAGGCAAGCGTGAACGGCCCTTGCCACCACAACAAGACAACGGATCTGGGTGGCTATAGTCGAGAACCAATTAGATGTGACTAATTGGTTCTCGCTAGAATGGTGTTTAACGATACGAATAGGCCAAATCTCAAACTCTTACGAGTCAGAGATTTGTCCGGAGAGTATCTTTAAACACCATAAATAAAAACACTAAAATAATCACTTCCAAAAATTTTAAAATTCGGGCCAGTTGCACCTTCAGATAGTTTCCAGAGCTTCAGTCAACTTCTGGGTACAATCTTCCATGATCTTGGCAGCTTCCAACACTTTTTGAGCCGCCTCAGGACTTATTTCCTCTATCTGACCTGCTCTGTCCCGAAAGCTCTTGACATGACCTTCGTTGTGCTCGATCCAGTGGTTCAACAGGTGCTCTGCTTCAGATTTCTCCATTATTACCACCGCCTTAACTTAAACTCAGTCGCGAAATTGGGCATACTGCTCAGTAACTTCGGTTGATCATGTAATCGGCCAGATCCAGTAGCAGTGTCTTGACGTCTGAATCATCCAGAACGTCGAGATCCGCCTTGCCCTGCTCGACTAGGGAAGTTGCCTTGGCCCGGGCATAATCGATCGATCCGCTCTCTTTGAGGGTTTCCAACGCGGCCTCAATCTCATTTTGAGCAGCGTTCTTCTTTCCAAAGATATCCAGCTCTACCCCATGGCTCATTGCATGAATCATTATCAGAGTCTTCTTGCCCTCAGCCAGATCGCCACCTCTGGGCTTGCCCAAAACCTCCATGGGCGCGGTTAGGTCCAAGACGTCATCCTGAATCTGGAACCCCATTCCGACCACTCTGCCAAACTGTTCCAGGGCTTCCAACTGATCATCAGGAGCACCTACAAGCTTTGCCCCCATCCAAGCAGCAGCTGCATAGAGGACCCCAGTCTTCTTTTCTACCATCTCTAGGTACTCATATTCAGAGACTTTATCCCGCATTTCAAACTCGAGGTCGAGCCACTGACCTTCACAGATGGCTGCACAAGTCTTGGCCAACATGTCCATGGCCGCCACCAAATTGGCAGGATCTGCCTTCGTGGAAGCAATGATCTCAAAGGCCTTGGAGTAGAGTGTGTCTCCTGCCAGTATCGCTCCGGATTCGTCCCATTCCACGTGGACAGCTGGTCGGCCTCGCCTTGTCTCTGCATTGTCCATTATGTCGTCATGGATCAAGGTGAAATTGTGGACCAGCTCGATCGAGACTGCAGCAGGAACTGCAATTTGAGGATCGCCGCCAACAGCTTCTGTTGCCATAAGCAACATACATGGCCTGAGCCTCTTGCCCCCCGCATCCACCAGATGTCTGCTAGCTTCATAAAGTCCTTTAGGATGAGCGATCGGTAGGTATTCCTCGATCGCTTCCGATACCATGGCAGCACGTCTTTTGAGTTCATCGTCGAGCATCATCATCACTTCTGATGGAATTTTTAGGGTAGAACCAATCCCTGGCCGTTTCTTAGCATGTGGATGGTATAACCGAGCTCATATCCGGTCTCCTCGGCCATCATCAGGTACTTTCCGTGACTTTCCAGGTTGCCGTGGCTCGTGATCACGTGCTCAGGATTTATCGTCCTGAGAAGTTCCCAATGATCCTCGACACAAGCATGACCCGAGACGTGAAGGTTGTCGTAGATCCTGGCACCCCTCATCTTGAGCTTAGTCTCTACGATGTAACGGTTGGACCTGTTGAGCGGTTGAGGAATGATGCCCGCACTGAACATCACCTTGTCGCCAGACTCTATCTTGTAGTGGGTATCTCCGTTGGCGACTCTCCCAAGGACTGCACCGGGCTCGCCCTGGTGGCCAGTCATGATGGGAAGATACTTGTCTTTTCCCTCTTCCATCATCCTCTTGAAGAACTTGTCCACGCTCTTCCTTCTTCCATAGACTGCAAGATTGCTCTCTTTCGTCGGGGCGTACCCTGTCCTCTTTGCGGTGCCCCAGTATTTTTCCATGGATCTGCCCAGAAGAACAGGTTTTCGTCCCATCTCGTGGGCCGCTTCGATTATGGCCCTGATCCTGGAGATGTGAGACGAGAATGTGGTTATTAAAACACCTGAACTTGTCTCTTCTGTGCCAATCAGGGCGTCCCAGACCAGGTCTTTCGCGATCTGCTCTGAGGGGGTCTTTCCCGATATTCCTGCATTTGTGGTCTCGGTAATCAGCAACAATACCCCTTCTCTCTCCAGCTTTCTTAGCCTGGCAAAGTCTGGAGGCTGTCCCAGAGTTGGACTCCGATCCATCTTGAAGTCGTTGGCGTAGAGAATCACCCCATAAGGTGTGTGCAATGCTGCAAAGACACAGTCCACTATGCTGTGTTGGACTCTCACGAACTCCAGCTCGATATCCGGCGCTATCTGACGGCTATTGCCGGAGTTCATGGTCACGATCTCGTTGTTGGCTTGGGAGTGTCTTTCGGCCTTCATCTCCTGGTTTATCAGGTCTGCGGTGAAGGGAGTCGCAATTATGGGTGCCTTGTACTTCTGCGCAAGCTTCGGGATGGCGCCTATGTGATCCAGGTGGCCATGAGTGCTGACGATCGCCCTGACTCTTCCGTCTACGTTCTTCATGACGCTGTCGTCCGGAATTGCGCCTAGGCTGATCAGCTCTGAGGGGCGGAGTCGCTCCACATCCGTATCCTCGTGAATCTGAACTCTGTCCAGCCGAAGGCCTATATCCATGATCACTACGTCATGGCCGACTCTGATCGCGGTCATGTTCCGCCCGATCTCTTCGTAGCCTCCGACCGCCTTGATTTCAACGTCTTTCATATTCATATCACTCTTTTAGTGGCAAATTTTTTTGTATTGAATCCCCTCTGCTCCAGGATCTCTTTGACCTGCCCCCTCACTATTATGGGCGCACATCTCATTTTAGATATGTTCTCAGAGGACGTCAGGTACATGGCAGTTCTCAATTCTCTGACGTAACGGCGAAGGGCTCTGGCCACATCGTCTGGGCTTTTGGTTGCCGGAGCCAAGAAAGGCAGCGCAGCACCTGCCATGTTTGCACCCAACGCGAGGCTTCTTGCTACGTCCAAACCGCTCCTGACACCCCCAGAGGATATTACCTCCGCCCCTGTAGAGGCGCACTCTACTACGCTCACGGGTGTTGGAACGCCCCAGTTCCAGAAAAGTCGGCCCATCTGAGCAGATTCAAGATCATTGGACTCTTCTGCACGATAAACCTCGACCCCTGCCCAAGAGGTTCCGCCAACTCCTCCTATGTCCAGAGTTTTCACGCCAGCCTTCACGAGTGCCGCGGCATCCTCTTTGCATATTCCAGCACCGGTTTCTTTCACGATTAAGGGGACTTTTGCATCCAATGCAAATCTGATCGCCTCGATCACGCCACAGCCTTCGGCTTCTCCTTCGGGTTGAACGCTCTCCTGAAGGGAATTGAGGTGGATTGCGATGGCGTCCGCATCTATCATCTCGACCAATTTGTCTAAGATCTCAGGGCCTTCCCTCAAGAGCTGGACCGACCCTATGTTTCCCACCAGGGGAACATCTGGAGCTGCATCTCTCACCGCCGAAAATGTGTCTTCGACCTCTGGATTTTCTAGAGCGGCTCTTTGGGATCCTACACCCATCGCAACTCCCATCCCCTGAGCTGCTAGGGCCAGGTTAACGTTGATCTCCTTGGTGTCGGGATGGCCGCCAGTTATCCCACAAATCATGATGGGAGCGGCTAGATCCCTTCCCAGGAACTGGCATCTTGTATCTATCTCGGATGCGTCGATCTTGGGCAAGGCTCTGTGAACGAGCATCAGATCGTTAAAAGGCCTCCAGTCGGCCTCGACCGGCTCTTCCAAGCAGATTCTGATGTGGTCTAACTTCCTGCTGGCGGTGCTCATATTGTGCCCACCACCTGGGTGCCAACTTTCTCGCCTCGGAGGACTCGTTCTATCAAGCCATCTTTTCCTGCGTTGAATATTGTCGACTTCACACCGCGATCTGCCAGTTCTAACAACTCCAAAAGCTTTCCCTTCATGCCCCCCGTGACATCGATGCCGTTGCTTCCACCAAGCTGAGACTCGATCTGGGGGAGCGTTCCTCTGCCAACTTCTGGAAGTGGATTTCCTTCGAACATGACACCGTCAACGGCCGTTCCGAGGGCCACTACGTCCGGACTCAAAGATCTAGCGAGGTATGTGACGAGCTGATCTCCCGAGACGATCTCTGCACCGCGCGATCGGTCCATGGCGACGTCACCATGCAAAACTGGGATTAGACCCCGGTTCAACATCTCTTTGAGGGATTTTGTTTCCATCTCTTCTATTCTTCCGTTTTTGAGGAGGGTAGAGCTCAGTGGATGGACAGGCACTGGATGGAGGCCAGCCTTGTTCAAATGTTCCACCACCAAGTCGTTGAGTCTTACCACTGAACGGTGGGTTTCCAGCAGGCCTCGTGGATTGAACCCTTCTCTAAGACTGTACTTTTTGGCGTGGATGTGGCCGAAGGACCCTGCCCCATGAACGAGTATCAGGTGTTGAGGTTGATGTGCGATCTCTCCAGCGATCCGCTCGATTTGCTCCATTCTTGGAGATTCCATCCGGGTCTTGTCAGTGAGTATGCTTCCACCGATCTTCAGTATCTTGACCATATTTTTGCCTGTCAATCCAGTCTCACACCTTCACAGCCAGTGGTCACGTGGAAGGGTTTCCCTCCTGCCTGAGATATAGCGGTCATCGCTTTGATCGCTCCTTCAGGATCGTTTGAGGGGAGTGCTATCATACACCCTCCGCCGCCGGCCCCTGTCAGTTTTGCTCCCAGGGCGTTGCCTGCGCCTCGGGCCGCGTAGACTAGCTCGCTCAACTCTCTGGTGCCAACACCGATGGCTTCCAAGAGGCCGTGGTTGGCGTTCATCAGCTTGCCGAGCTCTTCTAGCTGCCCTTCTCTGAGAAGGTCCAGAGCCTTTTTGGAGATCTCGCCGATGGCGTCAAAGATAGGGTTCACGATTCCTGGATACTTGGCCCGGAAGTTTTGCACATTCTCCACCTCGGATTTGGTGTCGTGAGGGAGACCGGTCCATCCCACCACTAGATCTATCTCAGGAAGGTTGAGAGGCTGGGCAGTACCCTGGATCAGCTGGTAGCCTCCAAAGGTTGCGAGGGCCGTGTCCATGGGTGATCCAAGTCCGTTTTGTACTCCTTTTTCTATTGTGTGTGATTCCCATGCAAGTTCTTCGAGCGATAATCCTAGTTCCATGTGACTGTTTAGTGCCGCCAGCGTTGCGACTACCACTGAGGCGGATGATCCCAGTCCAGAGGATGCGGGTATTTCTGACTTCACCACAACTCGAAGATTTCTGGCATCGAATTTTCTGAGAACTGCAGAAACGTATCTGGTGGCACTGAGAGCGTTTTCAGATATGTCATCCGTCAGAACCTTTTTCTCAAAAGGGTTGAGCGTGAATCCCTTTATGGCCATTTTCAGGTCGGGAACCGCGATTTCCAGTTTGCCGGGCGCATCTTCGATCAAAACCTGAACTCTCAGGTTGATGGCAGCTCCCAAAGCTGGAACTCCAGAGACCACCGCGTGCTCGCCGAAGAGTATAGTTTTTCCAGGAGCCGAAGCCGTGGTCAGAGGTCCGCCTCCTAGACGAATACTATGGCCCCGTAGCCCACTACCTGGCTGTAATCGCCGGTTACATCACCACTGGTGGCATAACGGAGTAGGTCGCCTTTGGTTGCGCCCAACATTTTGGACGCGGTTATGGTGGCCGATATGGGGCCGTATCCGCAAGCCGTAAGGTTCAAACTGTAGACTTGTTTGTAAATTTCGGATACGTTCATCTTCAAGATGGCTTCTATCACCATCAAGTCCTTTCTGCTGGCATCTTCCTGGGGCTCGTAATGAGTGAAATCGCTGCTAGCAATGATCACGCAGTCCTTGCCCAGATCTCGAATCGCTTCACCCACAGCTTCGCCTACCTCAACAGCAGTTTCCTCATCTTGAAGGCCCATGCATATGGGCAAAATCTTGAAGTTAGCAAACCTGTACTGAAGAAATGGTATCTGAACTTCTAGAGAGTGTTCGTATAGGTGAGCCGATTCGTCGTCTTCTATTATGCTGCCCCTCAGAGCATCGGCCAGTTCCAGATCGCATTCCACCGCGCCAAGAGGCGTCATCCAGGATTCGCGGGAAAGAGCTATTGGCAGGCCCATACCATGGTGATTTGGCCCAATAAGCACGTAGGTCTCCTTCTCGGGAAGCTTTGCGTAGGCTTCTGCTGCTACCGAACCCGAATACATATATCCAGCGTGAGGAACCACGGCACCGCGAACTGGGAGTGACTCTTGGATCTTGCCTTCGAAGGCGTCATCCAGCTCTTCTTTCAGGTCCTCGATGTTTCCTGAATAGAACTGGCCCGCGACTGAGGGGTGTCTCATCCCTATCAGAACTCCATCTCAAAGTCTGAAACTGAGTACCTGAACCTGTTCTCTTCGCCTCTCTCTTTCAAGATCTCTCTTGCCAGGAGCCAGTAGATCAGGGTCAAGGCCTTTCTGCCTTTGTTGTTTGTAGGGATGACAAGATCCACGTTGGCGGTCATGTTGTTAGTATCACAGAGGGCCACGACGGGGATTCCCACGTAAAGGGCCTCGTTTACGGCCTGACTGTCTCCGTTGGGATCTGTAACCAGCACAACGTCTGGTTCTGTGTAATCCTGAAAGTTGGGGTTCGTCAGGGTGTTGGGGACGAAACGACCCACTATTGACTTGCCGCCTATGGACTTGGCAAACATGGTGGCAGGACGCTGGCCGTACTGCCTGGCCGAAACCACCAGGATCTTTGTGGGGTCGTACCTGGCCAGGAACTTGGATGCCATCCTGATGCGCCAGTCGGTAGCCTGAACGTCAAGCACGTAAAGGCCGTCTGTGCGCACTCTGTAAATGTAATCCATCATGCTCTTCGTTTTTTGTTGCGTACCAATGTGTATGCCCGCAGCAAGATACTCATCTATAGGGATGAGAGTTTCGTATTCATCCGTTGTTGTCTCTAAAACTTCACCTTCCAAAAACTTCACCTACCTAGAATTCCACCTACCTGGAGGTTCTGTAATCCCGTTTGACGGTTATTGGGATGACACCCAGTTCCATTTCTTCAAGAGCTATTTCGAGGGGGTCTATGGACTCGGTCTTGATAAATATCGGGGCTCCCATCAAAACCTGCAGAGCTCGTGCCCCCACTATCCTGGCGCGCTCATATCGTGTGTACTTCTTCATCTTCGAATCCTTCAAGTAGCCACCTCAAAAGAAAGGATAATGGTGGGGTTGCTGAGATTCGAACTCAGGTTACGGCGTCCCGAACGCCGAAGGATAACCAGGCTACCCTACAACCCCTTTCCTTCACTGATACTATTGATACCTTCGAAGTATGTCCACGATCTCCACATGAGTCAGGAGCATACGCCTGCAGCAGTAGCTGTCGATGCCTAGGTCATCCATTACTTTCCCAGGTGGCTCAGACTTTATGCGTTCCTTGTATTCGTCCCAAACATCAGAAACAACATTTCCACAGGTGAAGCACCTAACCGGAATCAAGCGACCTCACCTGTAGGACTTCTGATATTTAGCTCTAGCACCTGGTCCGCCAACCTTCTTTCGTTCCTTTTGCCTGTGGTCGTTGACCAAGAGAGTCCTATCGTATTCCATATAGGCCTCCTTTAAGGCATTATCGCCAGTCCACTCGACAATTCCACGAGCAACAGCCGTGCGCACTGCGTCGGCCTGACCCATGAATCCGCCTCCACGCACCTTGACATCTATGTCCAGTTTAGATATGTGGTCCTGTGCCATCAGGACTGGTTCCATCATCATCATCCTGGCCAGCCTGGGGTCCAGGATTTCCAGGGGTTTTTTGTTGACGCGGATTCGTCCTTTTCCCTCTTTCAAAGTGGCCCTGGCGACCGCTGTTTTCTTCTTACCCGATGAGTTGATTACCTTCATGACGAAACTTCCTAGAATTTGGATCCGAGCCTCTTGCTCACATCACCGAGCTCTACGTAATTGCCCGTGCCAAGCCGCGTCATCTTTGCGGCATCTGGTCGTTCAAACTCCATGCCCTTGAATTCAGAGGGAACTCCCACGTACACCCGCAGCTTCGACATGGCGTCGCGTCCGCGTTTCCTTTTGTGGGGAACCATACCCCTAATGGTCCTTTTCAGGATCCTTTCGGGTCGCTTTGGGTAGTGAGGACCGTTCTCGGTTGAGCCTTTGTCTCTCATCTCGGTGTATTCACGGCAGACGCTCACCTTCCTGCCTGAGATTATGGCCTTCTCGGCATTGACGATGTGAAGCTCCTCTCCTGCAAGAAGTTGTGTTGCGGCCAAGCTGGCCAGACGTCCCAGGATCATCCCAGATGCATCGATAATCATCAGATCACCTTAAAATAATTACGCCAGACCCTTTGGGATGGCGTTCCGCCATCTCTTCTATCTTGATGCATTCGCCGCCAGCCGAATTTATCTTGGAGATGGCCTGTTCGCTGAAGTTAAGCGCTGCAATCGTTACTTTGTGATCCATATCGCCAGATCCCAGCACTTTCCCGGCGACCAGAACCAGATCGTCGGATTTGGTGTGCCTGTTGACCTTGCTGACGTTCACTGCGGCATAATTGCGCTTGGACTTTTCAAGTCGGAGAGCTAAGTCGCGCCATATCGCCCCACTGCCCTCACGGGAAGCGGCCTTGAGATTGCCGATAAGATTGATCAGATTTGGGTTAGTTTTCCTCATTTTCTTCATCTGAAACCTCCGCAAAGTCTCATTGTGAGACGGACTCACGCGCAAAAAACGCGTTCGGACGTCACAATCCCTGCGCCAGAGAGCTAAGCTGCCCCCTTTGCGGATCGTTAAACCCACCTGATTAACAGTATTTAAGGGTTTTCACGCCAAAGCCGTCGTTCATTATTGCGTTCGCGTTTATGGAACGCCGATCATCCTCTTATTTTTCATCCTCTTATTTTTGCCCATGCTCTGAAGAAGGCAGAAAATCTATTTATCTGAGAGATGAGGGCATGCCCCCAGATCATGCCGGAATACGTTTTCCTCTTCGCCGCGTTGGCTGGGTTCCTCTTAGGAGTATGCAGCGGCCTTGTTCCGGGCCTCCACACCAACAACTTCGCGGCTTTGCTCTTTGCCCTCTCGCCCGCCCTTCTCAGCCTGGGCTTCGAGCCGCTTCACCTGGCGATCGCAATCCTTGCGGCCAGCGTCTCCCACACATTTCTGGACATAGTTCCTTCCGTCTTCATAGGAGCGCCCGATGCAGATACTGCCCTCGCCGTTCTTCCTGGCCACAACATGATGCTCGAAGGAAGAGGAATAGAGGCGATCAGGCTCTCGGCTCTTGGAAGCGCTTCGTCCGTCCTGGTGGCCTTGATTTTGATCTATCCGCTCTCGCTTCTCTTCGGCCGCTTCTACGATCAGTTCATGGAGAATATGGGCCTGATTCTCCTCGCCATAGTTGCCCTGATGATCCTCAGCGAGAAAGGGCGCTTTGTCGAAGGCCAGGGATCTTTGGTCACCCTGAAGTACAAGTTCATGGCTTTGGTGCTGTTTTTAACAAGCGGGTTTCTCGGCCTTTTTGCCTTCGAGCATCAGGATCTTGCAACCTCGCCTTTGGGATTTGAGCCCGAAGTTCTCCTTCCTCTCTTTAGCGGCCTTTTTGGAGCCTCTGTGCTGGTGATAAGCTTGGTGACGAGTGCAGAGGTTCCGCCCCAGAGGGAGACCGAGTTTGAGCTATCTGGGAAAGACGCGACCAAGTCCGCTCTTTTGGGAGGATTTGCAGGATCCATCGTCGCCTGGATTCCTGGAGTGACTCCCGCCGTGGCGACGGTGGTGGCAAGGCTCGGAACTCAAGGGTCTGAAGAAGAGTTTCTCGTATCGGTCTCAGGCGTAAACACGGCCAACGCCCTATTTGCCCTGGTGGCGCTCCAGGTTGTGGGTCGGCCAAGAAGTGGCGCTGCCGCAGCGATAGACGAGCTCGTAGAAATAGACCAAAGCCTCCTTCTGGTGATGGTAACAGTGGTTCTAGCAACGGCGCTTCTATCTTACCTGGCAACGATTCAGGCGGGAAAGTTTGCGGCTCGGCTGGTGAGACGAGTGAACTACAGGCTGCTTTGCGGAAGTGTGCTTGTATTTCTTGTGGGGATGACCTTTGTTTTCACAGGGATCTTCGGATTATTTCTGTTCTTTCTGGCAACGATCATCGGCCTGATTGCGCCTCTTGCCGGCGTCAGGAAGACTCATGCGATGGGGGTTCTGATGCTGCCTTTGCTGATCCGGTACCTTTTGATCTAGGGCACCACAGCTTCACATGTTGGTTTTATCAATCGAGCTCCCGAAAATAAGGATCTGCACCTTTTCCCTCAAATGATGTGCAAAATTCGATTCGTTATCAAAGGCCCCATAAATCTCGTCAGGAATCAATTAGAGTATACCAATTGGTTCTCGCCAGAATAGTGCTTAAAGATACGAATAGGCCAAATCTCAAACTCTCGCGAGTTAGAGATTTGTCCGAAGAGTATCGTTAAACACTATAGGCCAAAATGTCGAGCTCTTATGAGTCCGACATTTGTCCAAAAGGTATTGCTAAACACCATAGCTTTGTTTTGAAACGGGCACCAGACTGAAGCTACAGTCTGTGCACCAAAACGCTGGAGGCCCCCTCCTTCAGTCGGGGGCTGTCGCGGTGTGATCTTACTGAAGGTCGGTTCAAACGATAGTTTGGATGCCTTCAGCTGCGAGAGCATTTTTTTGCTCCAAGAGCAGCAGGGACGAAGGTTACATTCGATCTCTTACCGAAAGTTTCAACGTATTCTCTGGTGGCGAACTCCAAAACTTGGAGGTTCCGGTCATCGAAGCTGATCTTCAGGAAGATGTTTTAAGATACGAAATTATCAAACTCAGTGTTGTTTTCAGGTACCATTGCAAGAGGCAGATCCTGCCACGCAAGCGAATATGATCAATATCTCTTGGATTTTGGCGTGAGCTTCAAATGAAAACGCTATCATAGGCGTTATTTTAGATCTCATAGAGCCGATTATCCATAACTTATTGAGCATATTCACGCAAGCCACGAGTAGCATCTCTGCAGAACTTGATCATCCTTTTGACTTTCTGAGAGGGGGCATACCTGGACGGTCCAGCTTATGTTTTCAGCGATTTCAGCTATAATTCTCTTTTCAGCAATTGAGCTGGTTTCAAAACTATTTATGCGGCCCTCGATCATGAACCAAAGTTCACGCACCATTTGGAGCCATGGATCTTGATTCTTCCGTTTAGATGTTTAACCAGCAAAAAAAACGGCATGTGGCACCATTTTGAAACCAGCTCATTGTCAAATCTTCATTCATATTAGGTCAAATTCACCTTCCAGTTTTCTACATTCCTATAATTCTGCAATTCTTTCAACCTGGATCGGAGAGCTTCCATGCTTACCTTGTGGACCACTGATATGGCCATCAAATCCCCATAACCTTCTGCTGCCTCTTTGAGCATGTTATCCAGGTTCTGTACTGCTATAGATTTTTGGTTTTGTTTCATATCTGTACCAACTCCAATAAATTAATTTTGAACGTATTGTTCCTTTGCACCTTCATCTCATCAAGCCCAGCAGCAGCCACACAAAAATGGCAAGAAGTCAAGAGCAAGTGGTGCTTACAGATCAGCTCCACTTGCTCTACAGTTATTCCATCTCGCCATCGCATAGCTCAGGTTGCCAAACAGAAGATCCCTATCCCGGGAAATCGAGCCAGACCAAAGGCGAGAGATAAAGACGAACTATCTCTTCGTAAAAGCTAGTTGAGCGCAGCAAAATCACTGCGCTGACGCCAACGATGCTTAAGGCAAAGATAATCTTAGACCTTGTGAGCTATTGCGAATCTTTGCATAACCTTGTCGACCAGTATAGTGGCTTTATCGCCAACACCAGTCTCCGGAACGAAGATGACAAAGCCCTCAACTCTGGCAATGCCGTCTCCCTGCCGTGATACGTCCTCGATTTCAACGTTGTATTCCTTTCCAGTCTCAACTGGTGCAGACGGACCAAATCCGCTATCACCAAAAGAGCCTCTATTATTGCCGTACAAACATTTGCACCATCCTTTGCGAAAAAACCATAAAATACAACAGCTTAACGCAGGTGGCCAGAAAGGGTTGCAACTATTTAAGTCTTTGTACAGCACCTGCTGAGTGCATAGTCCCAAAACCATCGACTTTATGTAACTGCTCAGACACTACAAAATCAATCGGTTGACACTGGTTTCAGGCGATTAATACTGGTTTCGGGTGCTCAGAATACTCTGAATGCAGACACGTACCAAAACAAAAAATGATATCATCTGATTGTAAATTAAAAAAATGTATGTGTTTAGCACCTCCAAAATCCAATCGTGACTACTCCCCCGACTGAAGTCGGGGGCATCTAGCATTTTGATGCACAGACTGTAGCCCCAGTCTGAGTATATTTATGGCTGCATTGTGATCCCTATCCAGAGTCAGCCCACAGAAA
>Ga0272443_10000535_pt1 | contig 68559 bp, 60 predicted proteins | sample SSMAcet12_FD_193581 | JGI IMG/M metagenome (GOLD analysis project Ga0272443, IMG submission 193581) | Marine sediment archaeal communities from Little Sippewissett salt marsh, Falmouth, MA, United States - SSM-Acet-12 | ecosystem: Environmental > Aquatic > Marine > Wetlands > Sediment ...
GCGTTCTTTGATCTTGTGTCGTTGGCGACCCATGCCTGACACTTTAGGCAGGGTTAACGCTTGGCGCAAATGGAAACTGGAAAAAAGCAGAAACTTTTCGCAGCACGCACAACGCCAAAGATCAACTTAGCAAATCCCGGGCCGAACAGGATTGGGGCGGTCCCTTTTTCAGTGACCGGCCGCAAAGATGCCCTCAAAAGTGTACCACACGCCTTCAATTCACGGTATCCTGGCCATGAGGGCGTGGATAGCAAGGGGAGGGAAACGCCTGGCGGATGGGAAAGGTCGGGTCGCTCTTGCCGGGTGACATTCGGTGCTGCCGGCGGACTGTTTTTTTGTGGCGATTAAGGGAGGTGAGATGTGAATAGCGTGATTGCTTTGCTGCTGGGGCTCGTTGCGGCGGCTCCGTTGGGTGCAGCGGGTCGGCACGGTCGTATCGCGTTGTGTCCGGTGGAACCGTTCCAAGCCGAGGACCAGCCCCGGACGGTTGTCGTTGGGGACAGGGCCTGGTACACGCCCTGGGGGTATGACAAGACGGCGAACGCCCAGCGGCTCTACCCGCTCGTGGTCTTTGGGCCTCACAACAAGGCCAGTGAGTTTTTCACGACGGACATCAGGAAGCGCTATCCCGCGTTCTACGTGTCGTATATCGAGTGGAGTGAGGCAGCCGGGGCGGCGTTGGCGGACCTCATCGACCTCGGCATGAAGGACCATCACTTTCGCATCGACACGCGGCGGATCTATTTGACGGGATGGTCGGCCGGTGGATCGGGCTCCTTCAAGCTGGTGCGAGGGTTTCTCCGCAAGGGCAAGTTCTTCGCCGCGATCAACAGGGTGGCGGGGCAATCTGAGAGCATCCTGGCGGAGGAGGCCGTGACGAAGACGGCGATCTGGCTGCATATCGGCCTGCATGACACGCCGCTGCGCGTGCAGGTGTCACGCGACCTGTACGACCATCTCAAGAACCATCCCAGCAACGCGTCGGCCGTCGAGACGATTGTCGATGACACGATCAAACATGGTGACACGGACGTTGCCCGCCATACCAAAGTCCTGACCAGGGATAAGATTGAGATCGTGCGCTATACGGAATACCCCACGGAGGGGCACGCGGCCTTTGCGAGTTACTCGGACCCCTATCTGTACGAATGGCTCTTCACCCGGGCGATCTGCCCGGACCCGAATGCGCCCAACACGGCGGCGCTGACAGAAGAGGAACAACAGCCCACCGGTGATGGCGGCAGTTGAAGCGGTGCGGCACGTCTTCTCGTGCTCGCACTCACCGGCGACACTGGGATATCAGGGGGACACCAGACTCAATTCAGAACTGGAATAGGTGCGGTGTCGCCGCAATTACAGTTGCTGTTCGTCGGCAAGGAGTTGTTTCCTCAGCTTGGCATAATCCAGGTCCTGGACGCGTACGTCATCATCGATGGCGATACAGGCGGCTGCGGCGGCGCTTTGGCCGAGGATCATGAAGACCGGCTCCATCCGGATCGAGCCGTAGGCCGCGTGGGAGGCGGAAAGGCAGACCGGCACCAGCAGATTGGCACACTCATCCCGCTTGGGGATCAGCGAACGATAGGACACCGGATAGGGCCTCGGGCACGGGTGCCCAAAGCCACCCTCGTTGCGTACCGTCCGGTTCCCGTCTTCTTCCACGACCACACGCTGGCAGAAGTGCGAGTCCATCGGGTAGGACGCAAGCCCCACGGAATCGTTCACCGTCACTCTCGATTCACAGTTCGCCTGGGTCATCACATAGGAGGACACCATGCGTCGGCCTTCTCGCACATAGAGCTGATGAGGCCAGAATCCCGACTCCCTGAACTCGTGTGGGTCGAGCCCAAACCGGTTCACCCTTCTCTGCAACGTCTCCGGCACGCGCGCGTCGTTGGCCAGGAAGTACATGAGCCCCTGTTGGTACGTGACATGATCGGCAAAGATGCGCTGCCGCACTTCGTAGAGTTCGCGGAACGGCATGGACGTCCCCCGCCGGGGCCGAGGCAATTGCGCAAACGATCCCGGCTTGTAGGTGCCGTCAGGCCAGCGATAGTTGCCGCCGACATAGTCCGACGAGAAGCTTCCCGCGTTGTTGGAATCGCCGTTCCTCATCTGGACCGGACCGTCGGTCATGGGACGCGTCGTGTAGTCGAGGGTCCACTCAATGCGCGGATCGAGATTCAGAAAGCGGGCCAGCAGTGCGTAGCGACCGGGATCATACCCACGCGGTTTCGGGAACGGGATCTTGCCCGCCTTGTCCGTGAGGTACATCCGGAAGTTGTAGGCCTGCACCTTGAAATCCCCCGCGCCGAGATTACCGGGGGCCTCCGCAGCGATTTCGGGGAGCAGCCCCGTTTCGGGACGATTCGGTTCCACATAGGGACTCACCGGCAGCCGGCAGAACTGGTAGGTGTCCTTCCATGAAACCTGTTGCCACTGTCCGGCCAGCGACTCTCCATAGGCGCTGGCGGGTTCTCGTCCGACACAGTACGAGACGTTCGCGGCCGCTAGGAGGTCACCCTCATAAGTGGCATCGATGAACATGGCCGCTTCGATCGTCTCGGCGGTCTCCATGGTTACGGAAATGAGTCGGCCGTTCTTCATCTCGGCGGACTTCAGGGGTCGTTCCAAGAGAACCTGCACGCCCGCCTCCTGGAGCATCTTGAGGAAGAGCGTTTCGGCTTGCGAAGGACGAAAATCCCAGATCCGGTCGATCCGTGTGTAGAATTCCAGCGCCAAGCCGCCGACGGATTCCTTGTTTCCGATGTCTGTCGCAGTCAATCCGCCGGAGGTCATTCCTCCCACGTGCCGATTGAAGGACAGTAGCACCGCCCTCCTGCCCATGCGCGCCGCCTGGATCGCTGCCGTCACCCCGGCCGGCGTACCGCCATAGACCGCAACATCACACTCGATCGACGTCGGGGCCCCGGGCTCGGCGTGTCGATAGTAATAGAGCGCGTCACCCTCATAGGCCTCATGCTCAGCCCGCGCCCCGCCAAGACCGTAGCCTGCCAATAGTGCAACGATGAAGAGCCCTCTCAGTCGACTCATGCATATCCTCCTGTCCTCAGCGATCGAACTCTGCAGAATGAGTAGCTGCCATCGCCCATGCGGATCGGGCTTATGAATGCCCCGCTTGCGAGATTATCCCTCACCAAGGGGCGTGCGTCAACGATCCATGCTCAGACATAAGGCACACGCGAACGAAACGGATGGCGGCATATTCGCGTACCCTGGACCAGCAGACAGCGTCGAGAACCCTGGCCTGACCGTCTCCCTGGATTGGTCTGCCCAGCCCGAGATTTCACTTGACGCCGAACTTTGCCCCTGGTATTCTACTTGACGAATTCAGTTGGATGTCCTCTTGATGGTGGACAGCGATCAGAGGACGGAGGACAGAAGGCGGAGGGCAGACGACGGAGGACGGACAGCAGACGACAGAAGAAAGAGGCCATTCAACGCGATACGCACGACGCGATACGCGATACGAGCCACCGGCGATGGGTCGCGGGTCTCGGATCTTGACAAACAAAGCCAATCGCCGCAGGCGTCCTGAGCGCAGTCGAACGGATCCAAATCGCATTTTGAGGCTGAAAATGGCGATTCGACGTCAAAACCAACCCCATCGCGGCCGATTCGATCGGCTGGGATGTCAAATCTCAGATCTCAGATTGCCGGCCCGGAGATCGGACGACCAAGGACCGAGGACGGAGGACCGAAACCTAGGCTGTTCGACGCGAGACGCTTCACGCGATACGAGCTACGGGCGGCGCCAAACAAAGCCAATTTCTGGGTTTTTGAGGCTGAAAATGGGGGTGGAGCGCATAAACGAAGCCAATTTGGGCGGCCCGGACGGCCGCGAGGTGAGATCTCCGATTCCAGATTCGGGATCGCCATCCCCAAGCCCTGCGGGCTTGAGGCTGCCACCCATGCGATCCGATCGGGCAAGAAAATGCGCGGTTGGGGGCCAAAAGTGGGGCAAAATGGTTTGACATGGGTTCGGCGTCTGCTAGAATGCAGAGTTTCTATAACCGAACAGCGTAGAGAGTGTGCATATGAAGAGCTTCATGGCCAAAAATAACGAAGTCGAGCAGAAATGGCTCGTGGTGGACGCCGAGGGGGCGGTCCTGGGTCGGATGGCGGCTCAGATCGCGCCGATCCTGATGGGCAAGACCAAGCCGACGTACACGCCGCATGTGGATGTGGGCGATTATGTCATCGTCCTCAACGCCGAGAAGCTGAAGGTGACCGGCAAGAAGGCGGACCAGAAGATCTACGACTGGTACACGCACCACCCCGGCGGCCGTAAGGTGGCAACCTTCGAAGAAATGATGACGAAGAAGCCCGAGCGCGTGGTCGAACTGGCCGTGCGGCGGATGCTGCCCAAGAACCGCTTGGGCCGCAAGATGCTCAAGAAGCTCAAGGTCTATCGCGGCCCCGACCACGAGCACCAAGCCCAGAAACCCGAGCCGATGGAACTGTCCTAAGCGGAATAGAGAACTATGCCAGAGAATCAGATCGAAAACCCGGACATCCAAGTTGAATCCGAAGCTCCGAAACCGGCCCCTCAGGCCGCTCCCCGAGCGGGCGACAAGGGCAAGGAGAAGTATGGCTATTGGTGGGGTACCGGCCGACGCAAGTGCGCCGTCGCCCGTGTCCGCATCCGCCCCGGCAGTGGCAAGCTCATCGTTAACAAGAAAGAGCTCAACGACTTCTTCGCCCGCGAGCAGGATCGCAATGCCGTCGTGGCGCCGCTCAAGAGCGTCCACGCCGAGAAGGCCTTCGACGTCTTCATCAACGTCAAGGGTGGCGGCACGACCGGCCAGGCCGGCGCGGCACTGCTGGGTGTGGCCCGAGCCTTGAAGACCTACGACGAGAACTACATCCAGGCCCTGCGCGACGGCGGGCATCTGACGCGTGACCCGAGGATGGTCGAGCGGAAAAAGCCCGGCCAACGGGGCGCCCGGCGGAGGTTCCAGTTCTCCAAACGTTAAGAGATATCGATTTTTCGTTCCCAACAGCCGCCGAGAGACGATCTTAGCGGCTGTTTTTTGTTAGGGAGAACCCTCATGATTCGAGTCGCCATCATCGGCGCCAGCGGCTACACCGGCGCCGAATCCATTCGCATCCTGTTCCGGCACGCCGAAGCGGAGCTGACGTGCTTGACTGCGTTGCCCGAGGAATGTGGTCCGGCCGCCGAGGTCTTCCCCGAGTTCCGGGGCCGCTGCAAGGTGCCGATCGAGCCGCTGGATGTGGATAAGCTGTCGGCGTCGGCCGACGTGGCGTTGTGCTGCCTGCCGCACAAGGTCTCGATGGGCTTCGTGCCGAAGCTGCTCGACGCCGGCGTCAAGGTGATCGACTTCAGTGCCGACTACCGGCTCAAAGACGTGGCCGTTTACGAGAAGTACTACCAGAAGCACACCGATACGGGCAATCTGGCGCAGGCCGTCTATGGCCTGCCCGAGCTGTTCCGCGACGAGATCAAGGGCACGAACCTCGTGGCCAATCCCGGCTGCTTCCCGACCGGGGCAATATTGGCCGTGGCCCCCCTGCTGAAGGCAGGCCTGATCGAGACCGATTCGATCATCGTCAGTTCGGTCACGGGCAGTTCCGGCGCGGGCAAGAATCCGTCGAGCAAGTTCCACTTCCCGAACATGAACGAGAACCTCTTCCCGTACGGGATCGGAGTGCATCGCCACATGCCCGAGATGGAGCAGATCGCCGGCGCGGTGGCGGGCGGCGCGGTGCAGGTGCTGTTCCAACCGCACGTCGGTCCGTTCGACCGGGGCATTCTATCGAGCGTGTACTGCCGGCCCGCTGGCGACGTCAAGGCCGAGCAGCTTCAGCCGCTTTTCAATGACTTCTACAAAGATGAACCGTTCGTGCAAGTCTGCAAGGTCGCTCCGGAACTCAAGGCCATCGCGGGCACCAACTACTGCCACGTCTTCCCGACGCTGGTCAAGGGCCGGGTCGTGGTCTTCTCGGCCATCGACAACCTCGTCAAAGGCGCCTCGGGCCAGGCGATCCAGAATATGAACCTCCTGTTCGGCGTCGATGAGATGATGGGACTCAGGTAAGGGTTTGAAGAGTGTGAAGGGTGGGAAGGGTTTGAAGGGTGCGAAGGGTATGAAGGGTGGAGTGCTCAAAGTTGCGACGTGTCAGTTTCCGGTTAGCTCTTCGGTGAAGCGGAATGCGGGCCACATCCGCGCGTTGCTGCCGAAGGCCAAGGAAGCCGGCGCGGAAATCGTTCATTTCTCCGAGTGCGCCCTGAGCGGCTACGTCGGCACGGACTTCCCCACCTTCGAGGGCTACGACTGGGACCTGCTCAAAGCCGAGACCCTGCGCATCATGGCCCAGGCGGGCGATCTGGGTCTCTGGCTCGTGCTCGGCAGTACCCACCGTCTGACCGAACCCAACAAGCCGCACAACAGCCTCTACCTGATCGACCCGAAAGGCAACATCGTCGACCGCTACGACAAGCGTTTCGGCATGCCGGGCGACCTGCGGCGGCTGACGCCCGGCAACCGCTTCGTGACCTTCGAACTCAACGGCGTCACCTGCGCCCTGCTGATCTGCTTCGACCTGCGCTTCCCGGAACTGTATCGCGAACTGTACAAGCTGGGCGTCCAGTGCATCTTCCAGTCCTTCTATAACGCCCGTCAGTCCGGCCCGAGCGTGCACACGCACATCATGCGACAGACGATGCAATGTCACGCCGCCTGCAATCACCTCTGGGTGAGCATGGCCAATTCGAGCGGCCCTTACTCCCCCTACCCCAGTTGTGTGATCCAGCCGGACGGCATGATCGTCTCCCAGGCGCGACCTAACCGCTCGGACATGCTCATCAACACCATCGACACCAACCGCAAGCTCTATGACCCGATGGCGGACTATCGAGAACTCGCGATCGCCGGCCAACTCACCAACGGCCCCACCGATCTCGACGACCCCCGCTCCAGGAACACCACCGAACTTTGACGGAAGAATCCGTGAGTACCATTTCGGCGAGGCAATGGAGACAGACATGACGAATGAGACGATCACGGCGCCGCGGGGGTTTTGGACGGCGGGGTTGGCCTGTGGGTTGAAGGTTTCGGGCAAGCCTGATATGGCGCTGATTTCCTGTCCAACCGGAGCGACGGCCGCGGCGGTGTTTACGACGAACAAGGTTTTCTCGGCAGCCGTGCAGGTCGCGCGGGAACATTCCAAGAGCCGTAAGATCTATGCGGTCGTGGCCAACTCAGGCTGCGCCAACGCCTGCACCGGGCAGAAAGGCCTGGCCAATGCCCGCGAGATGTGCGCCGTTGCAGCCAAAACCCTCGGAATCAGTCCAGAGCAAGTGCTCGTCGCCTCGACCGGCATCATCGGGGAGCAACTGCCGATCAAGAAGACCGCCGCCGGGATCGTGGCGGCCGTCACGGAACTGTCCGACTCGGCCGAGGCCGGTCACGCGTTCGCCCGGGCGATCCTGACCACGGACACCAAGCCCAAGCAGGCCGTTCGGCGCTTGAAGATCTCGGGAACGAATGTCACGATCGCCGGCGCGGTCAAGGGCGCCGGTATGATCGGGCCCAATATGGCAACCACCCTGCTGTTTATCACAACCGATGTGGCGATCAGCAAACCATTGTTGACCGTGGCGCTCAAAGACGCGGTCGGCAACTCGCTTAACAAACTCACCGTCGACGGCCATCAAAGCACCAACGACACCGCCTTTCTGCTGGCCTCCGGCCTGGCGGGCCATCGCCCGATCACAAGCAAGTGCCCGCGCTATCGCAAGTTCGCAGGTGCCCTGGCGGATCTGTGCACGGATCTGGCCCACCAAATGGCGCTTGATGCTGAGGGCGCGACGCGGATGTTCAAAGTGGTGGTCAAGGGAGCGGCGACGGTCAAAGACGCGGCCCAGGCCGCGCGAGCGGTAGCCGACTATCCGCTCATCAAGTGCGCCATCCACGGGGGCGACCCGAATTGGGGGCGTATCATCTGCGCCGTCGGCTCGTGCGGCGTCAAACTCAATCCCGCCAAACTGGCGTGCAAACTCGACGACCTGACCGTCTTTCGTAACGGCGCACCGGTGAAATTCGACCCCGAGAAGGCCTCGGCCGTCGTTTCCCAGATCGAGCACACGATCACGGTCGATCTCGGGGCCGGACGCGCCACCGATTTCTGCTATGGCTGCGATTTGACGGCCGAATATGTCCACATCAACGCCGACTACCACACATAGGCAGGACGCGCCGGGGGCTGCCCTCTGGCCGTGTCATCCTGAACGGAGTGAAGGATCTGGGCACCGGAGGAGAGGTTTCTCCTGGTCTCAAGCCAGATCCTTCGGCTTCGCCTCAGGATGACAATGTGGGCTGTAAGCAGAAGTAATGATTTGCATAAGGCGTGAACCTGCGTAAGATCGGCCCGCTCGAAAATTGGGTCCTGGGGGACCTGTAGCGAGTCCAGAGACTTGCCCCGCTTCTAGGCGGTCCGTTGTTGGCGATTTCTCACCGCACCCGGCGAAAAAGGGTTGAAAACTGTCCCCAGTCCAGTACACTGCACAGAATTTTAGGCCTACTGTGCGCCCAAAGTGAACCCGTTAAGTCGAAAGGAGCAGTAACCGTGAAGTCTCTCAAGAACATGTTTGGGCTTTCGCTACCGATTCTGGCCCTCAGCAGCGTGGCTCTGGCGGCTGAGGGAACCGAAGCCGACGCGGTGGTCAGCGGCACGCCGATACTCTGGTGGTTTGCCCCGATTTTCGCCATCACCGCCCTGGGGTTCGCCTGGTACTTCTACAAGAAGATGATGGAGGCTCCACAAGGCACGGAGAAGATGATCGAGATCGCCACGCACGTCCGCCAGGGTGCCTACGCCTACCTGTTCAGGCAATACAAGGTGGTCACGGGCGTCTTCATCCTGCTGCTGATCATCTTCGCGGTCCTCTCCTACTATGGCATCCAGAACCCGTTCGTGCCCGTGGCCTTCCTGACCGGTGGTTTCTTCAGCGGTCTGTGTGGCTTCCTGGGCATGAAGACGGCGACCAACGCCTCGGCCCGTACCGCTCAGGGGGCCAGCGAGGGCCTGAACCGCGGTCTCCAGGTGGCCTTCCGTTCCGGCGCCGTCATGGGCCTGGTCGTCGTCGGTTTCGGTCTGCTGGACATCACCCTGTGGTACATTCTGCTGGACAAGATCTTCTTCGCTCTGGATCCGGAGACCGGCCTGACCAAGGGTTATGAACTGGGCAACTTCGTGCTGGTGCACGCCGGGATCGATCAGCATCACAAGCTCGTCGAGATCACGACGACGATGATCACGTTCGGCATGGGTGCCTCGACGCAGGCACTGTTCGCCCGCGTCGGTGGCGGTATCTACACCAAAGCGGCCGACGTCGGTGCCGACCTGGTTGGTAAGGTCGAGGCCGGTATTCCGGAAGACGACCCCCGCAACCCGGCGACCATCGCCGACAACGTGGGCGACAACGTCGGTGACGTGGCCGGTATGGGCGCCGACCTGTACGAGAGCTATTGCGGCTCGATCCTCGCCACCGCAGCCCTGGGTGCGGCTCTGCCCGGTATCACCATGGGCGAACGCATGAACTTCGTACTGGCTCCCATGATCGTGGCCGGTATCGGTATCGCGCTGTCGATTGCCGGTATGTTCATGGTCAAGTGTAAGGAGGGGGCCAGTCAGAAGAACCTGCTGCGGGCCCTGCTCGTCGGTACGCTGGGCAGTTCGGGACTGATTCTGGTCGTCCTGGCCATCATGGCTGCGGCCGGCATGATCACCTGGGGCATCTTCGGCTCCGTGGTGGCCGGTCTGGTGGCCGGTGTGGTGATCGGACAGATCACGGAATACTACACCTCCGACGAGTACAAGCCCACCAGGGGCATCGCCGAGCAGGCCAACATGGGCCCGGCCACGACGATCATCGATGGTATGGCGGTCGGCATGTTCTCGACCGGCTGGTCGGTCATCACGATCGTGATCGGCATTCTCTGTGCCTTCGGCTTCGCCGGTGGGTTCAGCAACCTGTCGATGGGTCTTTACGGGATCGGCTTTGCCGCCGTGGGTATGCTCTCGACGCTGGGTATCACGCTGGCCACCGACGCCTACGGGCCGATCGCCGACAACGCCGGTGGTAATGCCGAAATGGCCGGTCTGGGTGAAGAGGTTCGCAAGCGCACCGACGCCCTGGACTCGCTGGGCAACACGACAGCCGCGACGGGGAAGGGCTTCGCCATCGGCTCGGCGGCCCTGACCGCCATGGCCCTGCTGGCCGCCTACATCGAAGAGGTTCGCATCTGGATCGGCAAGTTGGCAGAAGACGGCATCTATCAAGTCGGGTCGGTTATCTTCTACAAAGGCACCGAGGCATCGGCCGAAGTCATGGCCAAGTTCAATGAGTTGCAGGCCGAAGGCACTCGCCTGGTGGGTACCTCTGTCGCTTCTGTGATGGACTTCGTCGAAGCCTACAACATGAGCCTGATGAACCCGAAACTGATCGGTGGCTTGTTCATCGGTGCCATGATGGCGTTCGTTTTCTGTGCCATGACGATGAAGGCCGTCGGTCGTGCGGCCGGCGCGATGGTTAACGAAGTGCGTCGTCAGTTCAAGGAAATCCCGGGCATCATGGAAGGCACGGGCACGCCGGACTATGCCCGCTGCGTGTCGATCTCCACCGGTGGCGCCCAGAAGGAGATGATCGTCCCGTCGTTGCTGGCGATCATCGTTCCGGTGCTGACCGGTCTGTTCCTCGGCGTCGCGGGCGTCATGGGTCTGCTGGCCGGTGGTTTGGCGGCCGGCTTCTCCCTGGCGATCATGCTCAACAACGCGGGCGGTGCCTGGGACAACGCCAAGAAGTACATCGAGAAGGGTGCCCATGGCGGCAAGAAACTGCCCGACGGCAGCAAGAACCCGGTGCATGGCGCGGCCGTTGTCGGTGACACCGTCGGCGACCCGTTCAAGGATACCTCGGGCCCGAGCCTGAACATCCTCATCAAGCTGATGACGATGGTCAGCGTGGTCTTCTCCGGTGTCGTCGTCAAGTTCGGCCCGATCATCACCTCGAAGCTGGGCATGGGCGACTTCTAAGCGAGTCCAGCCCTGTTGACGAGGAACATCAAAGCAGGTAATCTACCGGGGTGGCCGATTTCGGCCACCCTTTTTATTTTGTGACCGGGAGTTGAGGATTGGCAGAACGACAGAACATCAAGGCCATGCAGTTCGCCCAGGCGGCCGCCAAGCTGGCGGTCGACCGGCACTGCACGGACATTGCGGTCCTGGACCTCCAGGGCACATCGCCGGCGACGGACTATTTCGTGATCGCGACCGGGACCAGCGGAAGGCAGATGCGCACGGTAGCCGATGAGATCTCCGAAGTGGGCCGTGACAGCGGCTTTCAGCGCTTCGGCCGGGCCGGCTACGACCAGGGCCGCTGGATTCTGCTCGATTTCGTCGACGTCGTGGTGCATCTCTTCGATGGGGAGTACCGCGAGTACTACGATCTCGAACTGCTCTGGGGCGACGCGAAGCGCATTGATTATTGAGGGCGCGTCTTCTGACATAGGCAATCATGAACGACAAGAGAAGGGTCTTCATCTTAGGTGCAGGGGCAAGTTGTCCTTTTGGCTACCCCTCCGGTGCTCGATTGCGAGAACTGATATGCCATAATAGTGGGTTCATGAAACACCACAGTGAGTATTTGACGAACAAGCAGAATCGTCCGACTGGTGGGGTGACTTTGTCAGATATCAGCCGATTCAGAGACACGTTTGCCAAATCGCACATCAAGTCGATCGACCTTCTCATGTCGAAGAACCCGAAGCTCGCGCCCTCTGGGAAGTACATCCTCGCCTTCGAGATCTTCAGGGCAGAAAAGGGAAGTCGTTTCGGGGAGGAGGCGAAATGGGAGCAAGAAATGCGGGACCCACACATGTCCCGGGAGAGGACACACCGCAGAGAATACTGTCAGGGAACAGCCGATTTCATCGGCGGGGATTGGTATTCTTATGTCTATGGCCGCATGATCGAACACCTGGTGGGTCCGGAGGAACTGCCGGACTTTTCCGGCGGTGAACTCGCATTCATCACATTCAACTACGATAGGTCTTTGGAGCATTTCTTGTATGAGAGTCTACGAAATTCATTCACCGAGGCTCGTGAAGAAGACATCATTCGTTCGCTGAGGCAGCTGAAAATCCTGCATGTCTATCGGCAGATCGCGCCCCTGAAATGGCAGGATGCTGAAAGGGGTATCGACCATAAACCTGAGCAGATCGATCAAGCACTGCTGCAGAAGGCTGCCATCAACCTCAAGACGATATACGAACAGGAGGCTAGTTCCGAGTTGAGCGAAACACAACAACTCCTCGCCCGGGCAGACGAAGTCTTCCTTCTGGGTTTCGGCTACGCCCGCGAAAACATGGATATTCTCCACCTGCCCGACGTAATGTCCAGAAAATGCCAAGTCTACGGCACCGCATATGGCTTCATAGAGGAGGAAAGAAGGCGAAAGGCACTCGCGCCGGTACACGACCCGAGGGGGGTTGATCGGGCGAAGACGATCATTGAAGCTGGTGACGTTGATTGCCTTATGTTATTGCGAAAGTACTTGTGAGCCCGTTCTGCCGCATCCCCGAGGGCAGACCGTGGGCAAAGTGAGAAAACTTGACTATTTGGTATTGAGTATTTGATGAAAACTGCTCTTGATATACTCGAGGAACGCATCCGTGCGGCTATGGCTTCTGTCACCGGGCGCGATGATTGCAGTGCGATTGTCCGCCCGACGGCCGACGCGAAGTTTGGGGACTACCAGGCCAATGGCGTCATGGGACTGGCCAAGCAACTCAAGACCAACCCGCGCAAGCTCGCCGAGCAGGTGGTCGCGCAGCTCGACGTGAGCGAGCTCTGCGAAGCGCCGGAGATCGCCGGCCCGGGGTTTATCAACCTGCGGCTCAAGCCCGACTACGTCGCCAGCCAGTTGCTGCACATCAACGCCGATGAGAACGAAAGGCTCGGCATTGGCGCAGAGGCTCAGCCCCAGACGGTCGTGGTCGATTTTTCCAGCCCCAACGTGGCCAAGCAGATGCACGTGGGACACCTGCGCAGCACCATCATTGGCGACGCGATCTGCCGCATCACCGAGTTCCTCGGCCACCACGTCATCCGCCAGAACCACATCGGCGACTGGGGTACCCAGTTCGGCATGCTCATCAACTACGTCTTCCAGTCACGCGAGGCCGCAGCCGATTCTGGACCGTCAGAAGATCTGTCCGTCTCCAATACCGAGCAACTCTACCGAGACGCGAAGGCCAGGTTCGATGCGGATCCGGACTTCGCCAAGGAATCCCGAGAATGGGTCGTCAAGCTGCAAAGCCACGAGCCCAACGCCATGGGGTTCTGGCAGAGCATCGTCAAGGCCTCGCTCGGGGAATGCCAAACGCTGTATGACCAGCTCGGTACCACGCTGACCGCCGACGATGCGCAGGGCGAGAGTGCGTACAACGACGACCTGCCCAATGTCGTGCACGAATTGACAGAGGCGAAGCTGGCCGTCGAATCGGACGGGGCGATCTGCGTGTTTCCGGAGGGATTCAAGAACAAGGACGGCGATCCCCTGCCGTTTATCATTCGCAAGAGTGATGGCGCGTTTCTGTATGCGACAACGGATCTGGCGGCCTTGCGCTATCGCGTGGGCAAACTGAAGACCGACAAGATCGTCTACGTCACCGACGCGCGGCAGGCACTCCATTTCCAGATGCTGTTCAAGGTGGCGGATATGGCGGGCTGGGACCGGCGCGACGGTAGCCCCGTCACGCTGATGCACGTCACGTTTGGCAGCGTCCTGGGCGAGAACGGCAAGCCCCTCAAGACCCGCTCGGGCGAAAACGTCAAGCTCAAGGAACTGCTCGACGAAGCGGTGGAGCGAGCAAAGGCGGTGGTCGAGGAAAAGAACCCGGAGCTGCCCGACGAGCGCAAAGCGGAGATCGCCACAGCCGTGGGTATCGGTGCGGTCAAGTACGCCGACTATTCCAACAACCGCGAGAGCGACTACGTGTTCAGTTTCGATAAGATGCTGGCCATGGAAGGCAACACGGCGCCGTACATGCAGTACGCTTACGCTCGTATCCGCTCGATCGAACGCAAGGCCGAGGGCAAAGGCGTGAACATCGAGCAGGATTTGCACGGGATCGACTCGCTCGATTTGTCCGAACCGAGCGAGTTGGACCTGGGCAAGCACCTGGCCCGTTACAGCGAAGCGATCGAATCGGCCGCCGTCGACTACCGGCCCAACTACCTGACGACGTATCTCTACGAACTGGCCCAGAAGTTCAGCGCGTTCTACACCAACTGCCCGGTCCTGGACGCCGCGCCGGCCAAGCGTCCGACGCGTCTGCTGCTGTGTGATCTGACCGCCAAGACCATTCGTCACGGCCTCAGCGAACTGCTGGGCATCGCCGTGGTCGAACAGATGTAGGAAGGGATTGCCATGAAGTTCGTGCAGAAGGAATTCCCGGTCGGCACGCAAAGCCGTAACGAGATGGTCGACATCACCCGGCAGGTTGGCGAGATCGTCCGCCAAACCGGCATCACCAATGGCGACGCCGTGGTTTTCTGTCCGCACACGACAGCCGCTATCACGATCAACGAAAACGCCGACCCGTCCGTGCAACACGACATGCTCTTGACGTTCGACGAGTTAATGCCGCATATGCGCGCCGGCTACCGGCACGCCGAAGGCAACTCCGACTCGCACTGCAAGAGTTCGCTCGTCGGCGCCAGCGAACAGATCCTCATCCACGGCGGACGTCTCACACTGGGAACCTGGCAAGGGGTGTACTTCTGCGAGTTCGACGGCCCGCGCCATCGCAAAGTCATCGTCCAGGTGCGCGGCGAATAGGCGCTGCCCCTCCCCTCTCACTCAACACGAAATGCGCGCCAGATGCGCGCATAAAAATGGCGAGGTGGTGGTTCCGGCTGGGGGGGAGACCGGTGGACCACGCTGCCTCGCCGAGGTTTATTTAGCTGCAATACACAGCTCAATCCAAAAAAATCAAAGAGCAAGTGTAACGCCTGCACTCTACCTGTCAAGTGTAATCCACGAAAGCCAATCTGGCACAAGGGTGTTACAACCACCCCGTTTCACTCCACCTAACGGACTGATTATACCTCCTTTGACACCCGGATGCAAGACAAAAACGCACTATTTGCAGATTTTACTCCGACTACGCCAATTGCCGAGAGACCGGTTAACTCCTTCCAGTACCATTATTTACGGGCACTCCGAAAATTTTTGTGCCCCCACCACCCGGGTGACGGGATCGCCGATGCCGTCCGGGAGGCACGGAAGAAGGCGTCGCAAGTCGATCTCAACCACCTTGGCAAACACAAGTGCCGCACTGCGGTATCCCATTCGGCAACGCACGGCGCAGCAGCCTCCGAGCCAACGGCGCCGCGCTAGGCGACCGCAGCACAACACAGCATATCTACCTCTTTTATATCCTGTATCAACAGAATCTCAGCCTCTTCCCCGCAGCAGAAACAGGCCGTCGGGCCCCGTCGCGCAGCGCGACTGCCGCGCGCGTCTTTCTCCATAAGCAGCCCCCCTTTGGCGCCTCGACAACCAACGGCCGGACACACCAACAAACTCCAGTCGCAACCAACGCGGCGCCGATCCGTACACGCAGAAAATCCCCGGCAATTTTCCCGCTAATGACTTGTCGGCCCCGTGAAACTGCCATAGACTAAGAAGCTCAGTGAGCCTCTCACTGGAGTGCGAAAAGCTGTTCGTGGTGTTCACTCGTGGCTTCTGACCTATGACAAAAATCGAAGACAAAATCAAACGCGTGCAGGAAACGGTGGCCGAGGCGTGCGCCCGCGCCGGCCGCGAGCCCAGTGATGTCAAACTCGTGGTCGTCACCAAGTCGGCCGATATCGATGCCATCAAAACCGTCGTGCGACTGGGATTCAACCACTTGGGTGAGAACCGCGTACAACAGCTCAAAAAAGTCGCGACCCAAATGGCGGAATTTCTCCAGCAAGAGGGAGGCAATTCCGAACTGCCCCGTCAAATCCACTGGCACATGATCGGACATTTGCAGCGAAACAAGGTCCGCCAGGTTCTGCCCCTTGCCTCGCTGGTTCATTCGGTGGACACGTTACGTCTGGCGGAGGAGATCAATGCCGCCGGAGCGAAACTGGATCTGTGTCCCCGCGTGCTTTTGCAGGTGAATGCCTCGCACGAACCACAGAAATACGGGGCGCCCATCGGCGCCGCAACGCATCTGGCCGAACAAATCGAAACGCTGCCCAATCTTCAGCTTATTGGACTGATGACCATGGCCCCCCTGACGCGCGACAAGGACACCATCCGGGCCGCGTTCGTGCGGGCCCGCGAGTTGTTCTACGAAATGCGCGGCGAGAAGATCGTCGGGCAGCAGTTCACCGAACTGAGCATGGGCATGAGCAGCGACTACGAGATCGCCATCGAGGAAGGTGCGACGATCCTGCGTATCGGCTCGGCCATCTTCGCCCGCTGAGCCCCGAGCGTTGCCGGGCGAAGTCCCCTCCGTGCCCCAGAAACCGCCCCAAAAAGGCCGGAAATCCCCAAAGTCGCCCCCCGATCCGGACGACATTAAGGTGGTTTGACACTGCCTGCACGGATGGGTATTGCACGATCCAGTGCAAGCCAAGAGGGCAATGGTTATGGGGAAAACACAGACGTTAGGCTGCACCGAAGCGCTCACCGACTTTGTCGACGTCGTCTATTTGTCCGATAAACGAGCCATACCGGGAGAAATCAGGCGGCTGTTCCGCAAAAAAGGACTGTCGTCTCGCCTGCTACCGTTGGATGATTATCATCTGATTCGCACGCGACCGGACCTGGTCGGCACCGTAATCGTCGACGCCGAAGGCGCGGACGCCAATCAGAATCAGCCTCTGGTTCGAATCCTGGAATGTCTCGAACGCGACAACCTCGGCACCATCCTGATTACGGAACTGCAGCGGCCGGTGCGAAGTTTCTCGCTGGTCCCGTCCGACAGCAGTTTCTCCGTGGCCAACAAACAGACGATGTCCCTCGACATGCTCTCGGCCCGCATCAGTGTGAACCTGGCCGATCGCAAGAAGCAAAACGCCGGGATCACTTTCAGGCCGCCGGCCTCACTCAGCGCGATTGAGAAGCTCCGCATTGCTTCCGCGGACGACTCTGCCAAGCTGGCCGACTCGCTGATGGACAATCTCACCGAGCAACTGCGTTTGGCCGGTCTGGTTCAGCGTGATTTTCTGCCCTCCCACCTGCCGAGCTGCGCCGAGGCCCAATTCGCGGCCACCTTCATCCCGGCCGAGTGGGTCTCCGGCGATATCTACGACGTTGCCCGCATCGACGAGCAACATATTGGCTTCTATATCGCAGATGCGGTGGGCCATGCCATGCCGGCCGCCCTGCTGACCATCTTCATCAAACAGGCGATGGCCATGCGGGAGACGCTCGACAACAGCTATCGCATCTTCCCGCCGCAAGAGGTCTTGACGAACCTCAATCTGAGAATGATCGGCCAGAAACTGTCGGGGTATCAGTTCGCCACCTGTTGTTACTGCCTGCTCAACATCAAGACGCTTCAGTTGACGTTTGCCCGCGCGGGACATCCCTACCCGATTCTCTTCCGGGAAGGCGAGCCGCCGCTACAACTGGAGGCGCGGGGCGCGCTGCTGGGCGTGTTCGACAGTGCCGAGTTCGCTCAGCAATCCATTCAGCTCCAGCCGGGCGATCGACTCCTGCTCTACTCCGACGGCGCCGAGGCACTGGTCGGTCAGCTCATCGATGGCGAGGGTTTCCGCTTCACCGACCATCTTCTCGCTTTGCAGGATGCGCCGATCACGGGGATCGTCGATGCCCTGACCAAGATCAATGACGAGCGCGATCTACCGCCGGCGGAAGTGGATGATTTCACCCTCGTCGGACTGCAAATCCCCTAAAACGCGTCGGCAGCGAGACAGGCGTTCTTCTCGCTTCCTAGTCCGCCTGGGCGCCGATGTCCTCGAAGCAAGGGGCAGCCTTCTCCATCAGCGTGGCCAGCATTGTACGACACACCTGGCGAATCTCCCACTGCGCCTTGCTTGAGGTGCGCAGCTTGAAGATGTGACGCCACTCACGGAAGTTCGCCGAGACGACGATCTCACTGGTGCAGGCGTTGGGCAAGACGAAGCGCGCATCCTCTTTGCGCAGGCCGCGGTCGCGCCACTTCCGATACATCTGCCTGATGGCCTGCATGTCCGCGTGGAAATCATCGACCCACTCGGCGGGTACACTCTCGGGCACCACGTAGGCGAAGCCATCCTCGGCCACATACCGTTGCGACTGCTGCGACACCGACATGAGGCGGTGCCGAACGAGCTGATGCGTCATGGCCCGCGAACAGTTCCTGATGCGAAATGTGGCATAGGCATGTTCCAACGGCGACTCGTGCCCCATCTTGATCAGCCGGCGAATGAATCCCTCGTGCGAATCGGCTTCCATCCGGTCGAAGCTCAGATAGCAGGTCCGCCCGGCCTGCTCAATCACCCGCTCGGGCTCGGGCGTCATCGAGATCAGTTCCACCTCCAGTTGATTCTCGCATACCTGCTGACTCATACACACTCCCTGCGAATACGCTGCCACTAAGAAATCCCCACCACCAACATCCCACCTCTAGGCCAACGGCGCCTGCGACCGCCCCAGGACCGTCAGCGCCGTCTGCACGTTGCCGAAGGGCGCGCTGACCGCAAAACCGGCCACCCGATCCCTGACCTTCGCCACCAGCGCCTGGGCGATCTCGATCCCCAAAGCCCGCCCCTCTTCGCGGGTTTTGGCCTGGCTCATGCGCTGCAGGACGGACTGCGGGACCACCACGCCGGGCACTTCGTTGGCCATGAACTCGGCGTTCTTATAACTCGTCAAGGGCCAGATCCCGGCCACGATGGGTATCTTGAAATCCTCGATCGCCTCGAGGAATCGAAACAGACTCTCTTCATCAAACACCGGCTGCGTGATGGCAAACTCCGCACCAGCCGCCACCTTCTGCTGAAACCGCTCGATCTCCCGGGGCAAGTCGGTCGCCACGGGATTGGCCCCCACACCAATCAACAGCGCCGAGGGCGGATCGATGCGGTTGCCCCCAATATCCAGACCGCGATTGAGATCATGCACGACACCCGTCAGCGCGATCGAATCCATGTCGAAAACGCCCGTGGCATCGGGGTACTCTCCCAGCTTCGGCGGATCGCCCGTGACGATCAGCAGGCCGTGCAGCCCGATGGCCGCGGCGCCGAGAATGTCCGACTGCATCCCGATCAGATTGCGATCGCGACAGCAGAAGTGCAGCAACGTTTCAATGCCGGCTTCCTGCTGAATGCGCACCGCCGTCACCAGCGGCGACAGCCGCGAACTGGCCCGCGGGCCGTCGGGAATGTTGATGGCATCGATTCCCGCCTCGGCGCAACAACGGGCCTTCTCCAGGATCACCGTCATATCCACACCCCGGGGCGGCGTCACCTCGATCAGCGTCACTTCCTCACCCGCGGCCAGCTTGGCCCCCAGAGCCGACTTGGCGGCCAAAGGCACCGCCTCCGCCATCTCGATCGCGGCCTCCTTCTGCGCTACGCCTGCCACGTGAACCGCGCGCGGCGCGCTGGCTCTATCGATGGCCCGCACGGCTCGCACGATCTCACGGATGTGCTCGGGCGTCGTGCCGCAACAACCACCGATGATCCGCGCGCCTTTTTCGAAGAACCGCTTCGCGTACTCGGCCATATACTCCGGCGTGCACATGTAAAGCTGCCTGCCGTCCACCGAGCGAGGCATGCCCGCATTGGGCTGGACGGAAATCGGTTTGTCGCTGATCACCCGCACCCGTTCCAGGCTGCTCAACATCCCCGAAGGTCCGACGGAACAATTCAAGCCGACGGCCGTGACGGCCTCCAGGGCACTGATGCGCGACAGCACCTGGTCGACCTGCTCGCCATAGATCGTCTCACTGTTGTCGTTGACCGTCATCTGGGCAATGATCGCGATATCCGCCAGCTCGCTGACGGCCCCGACCGCGATCAGCAACTCGTCGGTGTTGGAGAAGGTCTCCAGGATCAACAGATCCGCACCGGCCCCCACCAGCGCCTGCCCCTGCTGCCGAAAGACGCGGGCGGCCTCGGCTGGTGTCATCGGACCGTGCTGGGTCAACTCGACGCCCAGCGGTCCCATCGCCCCGGCGACCAGCACCTCCGTCCCGGCCGCCGCCCGGGCCACGGCCACCCCGGCCTCGTTGATGCGCTGCACCTCGTTGCTCAAGCCATGCTGGGACAGCTTCACCTCATTGGCGCCGAAGGTATTGGTCTCGACGAAATCGGCCCCCGCCTCGACGTAGCCGGTATGGACCCTCTCCACCAGCTTGGCATCGGTCAGGTTCAGCTCATCGAAGCAGCGATTGACGAAAACGCCATGTTGATAGAGCATCGTCCCCATGGCCCCGTCGCCGATGAGGACCCCGTCTGCGACTCGTTTCGTGAATGCGAGGCGATCCAACTGCTCACTACCCCCTTATGCTCTGGCCCAGGCGGAAGCACTGCCTGGCCTTGAATTCCGTCCTGTAACCGGCCGAATCGGGCTGTATCCCGCAAAATACCCATGCCGCACCGGATGCGAAAGGACGGAAATACAGACCTGCCAGCCACGCCGTAACAATATAGGGCAAAATAGCGGCAAGATTCTGCCAATGCAAGCCTTTTCGCCTCATCCAGACCGCAAGGGAGGATTCAGGCCCGCCGCGGTCGGTCGGGCCCCCTGCAAGCGCCCCGAGAGCCCCTTCAGGTCACTTGTTATCAGACGCTCCTATCGGCATGGGCTCGGCTTTGGCCCTCTTGGGCCCGGCCCCCTCGCGTTCCCACGCCGCCAATCGCCTCTCGAAGGAGCAACCCTGCCATCCATCCCAGTTTAACGCCACACAGGTATTGACATAAGTCTGCGTAAAATAGTATAATTAGAGGATGCCATGTAGGAGCCCCGACCCTGTACGCGGGGCGATTTGTATCTTATACTATGTTTGGAAGAGTATCTCATTGGCAGCGGTTGAATGCTCTAATCTCGATCGGCCGTGGGCGGCAGAAACGCGAGAAAGCGCGTTTTCTGTACTGAGGAAGGGGTAGCAGCCGACACGTCGCTGCGGTGACGGCATCAGGCATGTCTCGACGTCCCCACTCCTCACCAACGATCGATGGCCCCGGGCCGGAGATGTGGAGCATCTTAACCGATAGCAGATGTAGCCGGTGAGCGTGACGGTTTGAAAGGAGCGGTGTGATGAAGAAGGTTTCGATTTTGTCGTTTCTCGTCTTTGCCGTGCTGTGGTCGGGATGCAAGGTCTCCGACAGCGCTCAGAGCACCGACCAGAGCAGGCCGGCCGTGAGCAGGTCGGCCAGCAGCTACTTCTGGGACAAAGATCTGCGTCCCACGGTGGCCGTGCCGTCGCCCCGCCCCACGGCGCCCCGTCCCGTGGCCCAAGCGGCCGAGCCGGTCCTGGAGACTCGGATCGAACCGGCGACCCAACCCCCGGTTGCGCAGTCCGAGCTCATGACCGCCTCCGTCGATAACCTCACGCCGGTCGCCCCGCGGTTCGTACGCCCCATCCAAACGTACGAGGACCAGATCTCGACGCGGCCCGGACTGGTGGCGGTGGACGAAACGGGCAAGAGCGTCCTTTCGATGACCTATCCGCGTCCCGACTATGGCATCCTGCAAGTCCAGAAGGCCATGCCCCAGGAGGTTCGCTTCAACGCGCCGTTCGCCTACGTGATCAAGGTGACCAACCTCACGGACATGATGCTGACGGACGTCGTCATCACCGAGAACCTGCCGAAGGATTTCGAATTCAAGGGCTGCGAGCCGACGGCCGCCAACGATGGCGAGAAGCTCATCTGGACCATCGACTCGCTGGGCCCCAAAGCCAATAAGAGCATTCGCATCAGCGGCATGGCCACGGGCTCGAAGCAGCTCGGCTTCTGGACCGCCGTGACTCATACGATCAAGGATTCAGCCGTGGTTAACGTCGTTGAGCCCACTTTGGAACTGGCGCAGGTTGCCCCGTCCGAAGCGTTGCTCTGCGAGCCGATTCCCGTCGACTTCGTCGTGACCAACACGGGTACCGGTGCGGCTGAAAACGTGCAGATCATCGACACCCTCCCGGCCGGAATGCAAACCGCCGACGGCAAGGCCAAGATCGTGCTGGATGCCGGCACGTTGGCCGCGGGCGAATCGCGACGCTTCTCGATCAAGGTTCGCGCGACGAGAACCGGGGCCTTTGTGCACAAGGCTACCGCCAGTTCGGCCACCGGGCTCAAGGCCGAGGCCGAGGCGACTCTGACCAACGTTCGTCAGCCCGCCCTGAGCATCACCAAGTCGGGTCCGACACGGCAGTACCTGGGCCGCTCGGTGACCTACGAAATCACCGTGGTCAACAACGGCGACGGTCCCGCGCGTGACACCATGATCGAAGACATCGTGCCGCCTGGCGTCACCGGTATCGAAGCTACGGCCGGCGCCCAGTCGACCGGATCCAAGCTCGTCTGGCAGCTCGGCACCCTCGAACCTAACGTCTCCAAGACGGTGCGCGTCTCGTATACGCCCACCCGTGAGGGTGACGTGATGGCCACCGCCACGGCCACCGCCTACTGCGCCGAGACCGTTACCGACGCGACCAAGACGATCATCCGCGGCATTCCTGCCTCGCGTCTCCAGGTGATCGATCTGGAAGATCCGGTGGAAGTCGGCGCGACCACGACGTACCTGATTACCGTCACCAACGAAGGCTCGGCCCCCGATGCCAACGTTCGCATCGCCTGCATGCTGGACGACAAAGTCCAGTATGTCTCTTCGGCCGGCGCGACTGCCGGGTCGATCATGGGCAAGACCGTCAGCTTTGCTCCGCTGCGTAGGCTCGAACCGAACTCCAAAGCCACCTGGCGGGTCATGGTACGCGGGGCTCGGGCCGGGGATGTGCGGTTCAAAGTGACCATGCACACCGACCAGCTCGCACTGCCGATTGAGCACACGGAAGCCACCCATATCTACCAGCAGTAAGCGGGGTAGATCCGGCGATAAACCGACGCCGCGGTGCCCATCGGCACCGCGGCGTTTTCTCTGCGCCGGTAGCCAGGCACGGCCGGACCAGCGGTCCTCAGAGACTACACCACGGCCGACAGAGGCCGGATAACGCCCTCCAGAGCCACACATGCGGCCCCCGGGACCTCCTGGAACGCCCCGAAACGGCGACAGGCCCCTCCCGGGATTTGTATTGCAATGGCTCGTTGACCCGCTATACTGGTCGAAAATCTCGATAGACCATTTGAATCCCCGTTAGGGGACTTTTTCTAGGTACCTGCCGGACGAGCCGGGCCGGTATCCAGAAAGGACGTGACCATGGCAGACAAAGATGCCGACGTACAAAAGATCAAAGAGCTGATCAAGATAATGAAGGAAAACGATCTGGTGAAGATCGATATCAAGCATGGCGACGACCAGATTACGCTGCGCCGGGCCGAGCCCCCACAGCCGCAGACGGTCGCCACGCCGTTCGTTACCGCCCTGCCCGGTGCCCTCCCGGGAGCCGCCCTCACGCCGGAGCAAACGGGGGCCGCTGCCGCACCCCAGGCAGCCCAGGTCGAGGAGGAGTGGCTTGAGATCAAGTCTCCGATCGTCGGCACCTTCTACGAAGCCCCCAGCCCTGATTCCGATCCGTACGTCGAAACCGGCTCTCATGTCAACTCCCAAACCGTCGTCTGCATCGTTGAGGCCATGAAGGTCATGAACGAGATCAAGGCCGAGGTCACCGGCACCGTCGTGGAACGATGCGTCACCAACGGACAGGCCATCGAATACGGACAAGTCCTGTTCAAGATCAAGCCCGACTGAACCAGAGCCAGTTGAGCAGTCGACCGCGCCCGGTTTTGGAGCGGCGCTGCTCTTCGCAGAGATAAGAGTGACAGACAATGCTATCGCGAATCCTCATAGCCAATCGAGGCGAGATTGCTCTTCGCGTCATCCGTGCGTGCCGCGAGTTGGGTGTTGAGACCGTGGCCGTCTATTCCGAGGCCGACCGCAACGCCTCCTACGTGCGTCTGGCGGATGAAGCGGTCTGCATCGGACCGCCGGACTGCAATCAGAGCTACCTCAATGTTCCGCGGATCATCAGCGCGGCGGAAATCACGAATGTCGACGCCATCCATCCCGGCTATGGCTTCCTCGCCGAGAACAGCAACTTCGCCGAGATTTGCCACGATTGCGGCATCACGTTCATCGGCCCTTCCGTCAAGGCCATGCGCCTGCTCGGCGATAAGGTCGAAGCGCGCAAACTCGCCCAGAAAGCGAAAGTGCCGGTTGTCCCGGGCTCCGAGGGGGTGATCGAAGACGAGAAGGAAGCCATGAAGTTGGCCAATCAGATTGGCTACCCGATCATCATCAAGGCCGTGGCCGGCGGCGGCGGGCGAGGCATGCGCGTGGTCCACAACGACATCAGCCTGCGGGCGGCGTTGAGTGCAGCACGCTCCGAAGCGGAAATCGCGTTCGGGGAAAGCGACGTCTACCTCGAGAAGTTCATCGTCGAACCGCGTCACGTCGAGGTCCAGGTCATGGCCGACAACGAGGGCAACGTGGTTCATTTCTACGAACGCGATTGCTCCATTCAGCGCCGGCATCAGAAGATGATCGAGGAGTCGCCCTGCCCGCTGCTGGACGAAAAGGACCGCGACCGCCTGGCGGACGCCGCGATACGGCTCATCAAAGAGGCCAACTACGTCAACGCCGCCACGGTGGAGTTCCTGCTGGACAAGGATCGCAAATTCTACTTCATCGAGGTCAACACCCGCATTCAGGTCGAACATCCGGTCACCGAGATGGTCACCGGGCACGATCTGATCAAGTGGCAGATCCGGATTGCCGGTGGCGAACCCATGAAGTTGCGTCAGAAGGACATCAAGCATCAGGGCGTGGCCATCGAATGCCGGATCAACGCCGAAGACCCGGCCAATAACTTCGCCCCCTCACCGGGCCCCATCACGGAATACATCGCGCCGGGCGGCTTGGGCGTTCGCATCGACACGCACGTGCACCACGGCTGGAACATCACGCCGCACTACGATTCGCTGATTGCCAAGCTCATCGTACACCAGAAGACCCGGCCTGAAGCGATCGCCACCATGCGGCGCGCGCTCCAGGAATTCTCCATCCAGCCGGTCAAGACGACGATCCCCGCTTGCCTCGAGATCCTCTCACACAATCTCTTCGTCAAAGGCAAGGTAGATACCGGATTCGTCGAACGCAACTTCTAGATCGGACGCACGCGGACGACTCAACGTCGCATGCTTCCGGTCCGTCACTGTTCCAGCGCAACCAGGTCTTCGTAGGTCTCCCGCCGGCGAATCACCTGGAAACCCTCGCCATCGACCAGGACTTCCGGGACACGACAGCGACTGTTGTAGTTGCTGCTCATGGTGAAACCATAGGCTCCCGCACTGAAAACAGCCAGCAAATCACCGCGCTTGACCACCGGTATCGGTCTGTCCTTGGCCAGGAAATCGGCGCCTTCACAGATAGGTCCGACGATATCGACGACGTTGCTACCCTCGATGTGTAATTCCTTGCTGCGCACGGCCGGCACGAAACGTGATTCGACCTTGGTCGGCCAGATGAAATGAAAGGCATCATAAAGGGACGGACGAATCAGATCGTTCATGCCCGCATCGACAATGACGAACGACTTGCTGCCCCCCTGTTTCACGTACACCACGCGCGTCAGCAGAATCCCGGCATTGGCACAAATGCTCTTGCCCGGCTCCAGGATCAGTCTCAGGTCTTTGTTCTGCAGCAAGGGTACGATCCCGGCGGCATACTCGGCCGCTGACGGAACCGTATCGGTCTCGTAGTCGGCGCCGTATCCGCCCCCGAGATCCAACGCTTCGATACGATGCCCTTTCTCGCGCAGGCGATCCACCACAACCAGGATCTTCTCCACCGCCTCGACATAGGGATCGATCGTCTTGCCGCCGGTCCCGAGATGCACATGCAGAGCCGACAGGTCGACCGCCGGATTGTCGCCGTAGGCTTCGAAGACGTTCAACGCCCGTTCGATATCGACACCGAACTTGGTTTCCTTGACGCCGGTCGTCAGGAAGGCATGGGTCTTGTACTTGACGTCGGGATTGACCCGCAGCGCGACCTTCGCCTTGGCGCGCCGCCCGGCCGTCGACTGCTTGGCCAAGCGGATCAGCGTCTCCAACTCCTGCTCCGACTCGATATTGAAGTACCCGATCCCTGCCTCCAGGGCCTCGGTGATTTCCCGATCGGTCTTGCCAACGCCGGCATAGACCACCTGCGATGGGTCGCCCCCCGCCTGGAGAACGCGATAGAGCTCTCCCCCGCTGACAATGTCGAAGCCACTGCCCGCTTCCGCCATGAACCTCAGAATGTTCACGTTTCCGCACGCTTTGACCGAAAAGCAGACCGTCGTGTCCAACGCGTCGTAGGCCTTCTGGATCTTGGCCAGATGGTCGGTGAAGGTGGCCTTGCTGTATACATAGGCAGGCGTATCCACGTTTTCAGCGATTTGCGCGAGATTCACGTCCTCGGCGAACAGGCTGCCTTTTCGATAATTGAAGAAGTCCATCGACCTTATTTCTCCTAGATTCACACGTACACGTCCACGGCAGGGTAAACAGACGGCCCCGCCGCGAGACAGTATAGGGAAACTCACGGGAAATACAAGGCGATGCCCAAGACCGGCCGCCGCAGCCTTATCCTGCATACCCCCCGCTTCCCGCTCGGTCGCCTCCTGCCCCCTCCCAAAAAGAATGGAAGGCCCTCCCGGTGGGGGAGAGCCTTCCAATTCCCAAAAAGCCTGCTGCAATCTAGCTGATTCTTCCGACACACCCCCGTTTCAGGAGCCCGCCAGATGAAAACGTCGAATCGTCTTGCATCCGTCGGCCAGCGCCGACGGTGCCGCCCAAGTGAGCAGGCACAAGATCGTCAGTCGATCTTATTTTTTCTTCTTGGCGGTTTTGCGCTTGGGCGCCTTTTTCTTCTTGGTCGCCTTTTTCTTCTTGGTGGCTTTTTTCTTCTTGGTGGCTTTCTTCTTCTTCGTCGCTTTCTTCTTGGTGGTTTTCTTCTTCGCGGCCTTCTTCTTCTTTGTCGCCTTCTTCTTCGCGGTCTTCTTCTTGGCGACTTTCCTCTTGGCGGTCTTCTTCTTTGCAGCTTTCTTCTTCTTGGCCATTACTCTTCTCCTTCAAGCTGACCATAAACAAATGCTTTTCTATACCTACTATACTCGGTAACACTAAAATTGCAGGCGACACTAAAGTCAAATGGTATTATGCAAAATGGTAATACTATTTGTCATGTTCTTTATCGTCCATTCATTCCGAAATCCTTCATAAAAATTTCATCGCGCCTCTTACGTGCGCGCCGTGTCCCTCGCAGAATGCGCGTCACATCAACGCTATTCGTTTTGTTTCATCCGTACGTCGCGCCATCCTCGCGCGCATTCCAAGCCACTGCACGTTATACGAATATCCGCCTCTAGCGCGTTTCAGTGACGGCGTAGACATGATTGGCGCGTCACGCGATGTGACTGGCATGCAACGTTTCTTCTTGAGCGCCGCACGAGAGAAAGCTCCAAGAAGCACCTTGACTTTGATCGTATTCCCATGTCTTCTACATGTGTTGCGCCACAAGTTTTTTTTATGCGGCACCGTTGCGGCGTCCTAAAAGATCGCACAACTTGACTGTTAGAACTCTTGAGATGAAACAGCGAATTGCATTGTTCGGTGGCAGCTTCGACCCTATTCATCTGGGTCATGTTGCCGTTGCGCGCGTCGCGGCGCAGCGACTCCAGGCACGAGAAGTTGTCTTCATCCCGGCCAAGTGTTCCCCTTTGAAAGGAGCGCTTCCGCGCGCCAACGACGACGACCGCCTGAAGATGGTGGAATTGGTTGCGGCCACCGAGAGCATTTTCGCCGTCAGTGATTGTGAACTGCGCCGGGCGGCGCCGAGCTATACCATCGACACCGTCAGACAGTTTCAAGCCGACTACGGACCTGAAACGTCAATCCATTGGCTACTGGGCGCCGACGGTGTCGACGATCTTGTCTATTGGCACAAGATCGACGAGTTGATCGATGCCTGCAACGTATCGGTGATGTATCGCGGCGGGTACGAAACGCCGGCTTTCGACAAGTATGAACCGATCTGGGGGGTCGAACGCGTGCAAAAGCTGCGTGCCAACGTCGTGGAAACCCCTTCGATCGACATCAGCAGCACGCAGGTGCGCCAACGCCTGGCCGACGGACAAGACGTCAGCGATCTACTCCATCCCGACGTCGCCGATTACATCCGGCGACATGACCTCTACAAACGCGGCTGAGCAACTTGTTGCCGCAGCCAATCGTACCACAGGTCCATGCCCTCACCGGTCCGAGCGGAAACGGGAAAGATCTCGATGGCTTTGTTGAGCTTGCGGGCATCGGCTTTGACCCGATCGAGATCGAAATCAACCATCTTGGCATTGAGCAAATCGATCTTGTTGACGAGAAGCACTTTCGACTTGGCAAAGATGCTGGGGTACTTGATCGGTTTGTCGTCGCCCTCGGCCACAGAGAGCACAACAACTTTTCCATTTTCACCCAGTTCGAAGGCGGTGGGACATACCAAATTACCAACGTTCTCGATAAAGATCACATCGAGACGGTCGAGCGGCAACTGCGCCAGGACGTTGTGCACCTGGGCTGCCGAGAGGTGGCAAGCGCCTTCGGTGTTGATCTGAATTGCCGGCGCGTTCGTCGCACGAATGCGTTCGGCATCGATGTCGGTCTGGATGTCGCCTTCGATCACGCCCATTCTGATCTCAGCATTCAGGTCGGTGATCGTGCGCGCCAGAATTGTGGTCTTGCCGGACCCGGGAGAGGAAATCAAATTCCAGCAGAGCTTCCTCTCTTTGATCAGAAGCTGACTATTCTTGATCGCATAGGCGTCGTTGGCGCTGAGGATCCGCTTGCCGACGTTGACTTTCTCCATGGGTCACTCCTTCTCAAACTCAATCTCCTCCAACAGCAACGGGGCGTCGGGGAGCAATTCAAAATCGTTGCTCTGGCATTTTGGGCATTGCGCATTCGACAGCATCACGTCAAACGTACTGCCGCACTGCTTGCACGTGGCCTGCAACGGCTTGTGTTCGATCTGCAACACCATTCCTTCGCACGGCGTGCCCTGAGAGATTGCCTCAAAGGCGAAGGAAAGCACCTCGTCGTTAACCGCGTTGAGCTGCCCGCAACTGATCTTCGCACGAACCGGCCGCCCGTCGTGCGCGCGTGCCTCCTGGGCAATCGCTTCCACCATGTTCTGCGCCACCACCGTTTCGTGCATCAGCAAATCCTCGGCAACTCACGGCCATAAGGCATTTGCACGATCCGGCGTCCTCCGATCTTGGTGTGCAACTCCACCAGGGGCACTTCCGAGGCCGCCACCACTTCCCCGATGACGGCCGCCTCACGGCCCAGATCGTGGTCGCGACAGATGCTCAGGCACTTCTCTGCCGCCTCGGGTGATACCACCGCGACAAACTTACCTTCATTGGCGATATTGAGCACATCGAAACCCAGCATGTCGGCGGCCGCCTGTACGGCCGGGTTGATGGGAAGATCTCTTTCGCGAATCTCGACACCGAAACGCCCGGCCTCGACCATCTCATTCAATACCGCGGCCAGCCCACCCCGAGTGGCATCGCGCATGAACTTGATGCCCGGAACGTTCTCGAACAACTGGCACGTCAGACCGGCCAACGCGGCGCAATCGCTCTGCAACTGCGATTCGAAACCGATCCCCTCCCGTTGCGAGATGATGGTCATGCCGTGATCGCCGATGGTACCGTTGACGAAAATCTTATCACCGGGCGCGATCTGCTCCAATCCGGGATTCACACCGGCAAGTCGGACGCCGATCCCCGCGGTATTGATGAAGAGACGATCGGCCGAACCGCTTTCGACCGTTTTGGTATCGCCCGTAACAATCGAAACACCGGCCTGCCTGGCGGTCCGGCCTATGCTTTCCAGGATTTTCTCCAGGATTTCGAGCTCGAGGCCCGCCTCGATGATAAGAGCTAACGTCAGCGCTACAGGCCGGGCTCCAGCCACGCCCAGATCGTTGACGGTTCCGCAGACGGCAAGCTTGCCAATATCTCCCCCGTTGAAGAACAACGGCTTGACCACGTAGCTGTCCGTCGTGAAACAGAGCGACGACGAGCTCAGATCCAACTGCGCCGAGTCGCCCAGCCGGGACAACGTCTCGTTCTCGAGTTGCGGCAGAATGTGCCTTTGGATAAGTTGGTGAGTCAATTGCCCGCCGCCACCGTGGGCCAGCAAGATTCGCTCCGGTTCGTTGTTCGCCATCGGTCGGTTCAACTCCTCCGTCCATATTTGTACCAGGCCGCGCAGGTCCCTTCGGAACTGACCATACACGGGCCAATCGGTTTCTCAGGCGTGCAGCCTTCTCCGAACAAGGCGCATTGCCGCGGCTCGATGAGTCCGCACAGAACCTCGCCGCACCGACAGCCCGGGATCGGCTCGCCCGGTCGATCCTCCAACCCGAAACGCGCGAACGCATCGAAGTGTCGATAGGGTTCTCTGAGCACGAGGGTACTCTTGTCAATCTTTCCCAGGCCGCGCCAATAGCCATCGGCCGGTTCGAAACACTCGGCGATGATGGTCTGAGCCGCCGTGTTGCCCTTCTCGGTTACGACGGCACCGTACATCGACTTCAATTCCGCCTTGCCGTCCGCCAGTTGGCGACAGATATCTGCCAACGACTCGATGATTTGCACCGGCTCGAAACCAGCGACCACACAGGGCCGACCGTAGTCGGTCACAATCTCAGCAAAGGCACCGGAACCAATGATCACACTGACGTGGCCCGGACAAAGGAACGCATCGACGCGATCGTTCATCCCACCCAGCAAGGCGCGCATGGCCGGCAGGACGAGTTTGTGTCCACCGAGAATGCAGAAGTTCTCGATGCCCTCGGCCGCTGCCTCTTTGACGGCGACCGCGGTGGCCGGCGCGGTGGTCTCGAACCCAACCGCAACGAACACCACCGTCTTGTCGGGATGCTCGCGGGCTAATTGAAGCGCATCGGTGCTGCTCAAGACCACTTGGACATTGGCCTTCGATCCGCACGTTTCCAGTGAACCGGCCTGGCCCGGCACGCGGATCATGTCGCCGTAGGTAGCGATTATACAGTCGTCGCGTTGCGCCAGTTCGAGGACCGCATCGATATAGCCCTGATCGGTCACGCACACGGGACAGCCCGGCCCCGAGAGCAACTTCAAAGACGCCGGCAGGATGGAGCGAATGCCACTGCGAAAAATTGAAACCGTGTGCGTACCGCAGACCTCCATGATGGTGATCTCGCGCCCCACTTCTTCGCAGGCTTGCTCGATCGTATGCTGCGCGCTGAGAATTCTGTCCAACATGGGCGGCTATCCGGAAAGCTTGTTCTGGGTCTTCTCGAAATTCTCGATCTCGGCAAAGAGCTCCCACGTCTTCTTGGCCTCTTCCTCGTCCACCAGGGAGATGGCAAAGCCGGCGTGCACCAGCACGACGTCGCCGAGCTTGGCATCGGGCAAGAGCGTGGTCTTCGCCTTGAACCGGTTGCCCATGGCGTCGACCATGGCCTTGTCGGCCTCCAGTTCCACAATTCTAGCGGGTATCGCTAAGCACATGTTTCATCGCTCGTCAACTGTAGTTGGCAATTCGGGGGCAGGCCGCCCCATCCGCGGGGCCTCCAGCCGAGACACCATGGTAGCCGCCCGCGTCGACGGCGTCAACCTCAGGTGTCTGTGGCATGCGTGGAGAGCAGCGGGCGGTTCTTCCTCATTGACACGCCCAGGCAAATCTCCTATTTTCAAGGTGTGATAGCAGCGGGTTGGATCTGACGGGTCAGACGGCGAAGAATGCGGTGATCTATGAAGATGCTAGAGTTCCTCCAGACGAAGCGCGACGAAATCTTGAGTATTGCTGCCAGACATGGGGCTCACAACATTCGTCTGTTTGGCTCCACAGTTCGCGGTGAAGATACACCCCACAGCGATGTGGATCTACTGGTCGATGCCGGTCCCGCAACGAGTTCATGGTTTCCCGCCGGACTCATTCTCGATCTCGAGCACGTTCTGGGAAGACGCGTTGAGATCGTGACCGAGAAGGGCCTGAATCCCTACCTGCGAGAACATGTGCTGCGCGAGGCCGTTCCCCTATGAAGGATGACCACGCCTATCTCCTGCACATCCTGGAGTGTATCCGTCGCATAGAGGAGAACACGCTGGACGGCAAGGATAAGTTCCTATCGTCGCACACACTGCAAGATGCCGTGCTGAGGAATCTACAGACACTGTCCGAGTCGACTCAGAAACTGTCAGAGAAATCTAAGGCCAAGCATCCGAAGATAGAATGGCAGCGCATTGCAGCATTTCGTAACGTGCTGGTCCACGACTACCTCGGCATCGACATGGACCGCATATGGGAGATCGTCCAGCGAGACATCCCCACGCTGAAGCAGACTGTAACGGAAATCCAGAAAGGTTGATTACGTAAGGTGGGGCGCTTGTAGTGTCATCGTACGGGACAAGATAGGCGGGCCGACCATCTGTTTTGCTGCGTTCTCGCGCCCCCGCCGTGCGAGCCATGAACTACTGATGGGAGATCACGTCCGATGAGCATTCCCTTTGGGTTCTACCAAGGTAATCGTTCGGAATACCTGGCAATTCCAGCCCTGAGCAAACTCGGATTCACGATTCCGGTTCCACGTCAGGAGGATCACTTTGGTGTAGACTTCATAGTGCATCTGGCCAGGAATGTGGGCAACGTGGTAACTCCGACGGGCAAGGCATTCGGCATACAAATCAAGTCAGATGAGGAGACCGAGCTTTCCTTCAACACACGGGCCAGCAGAGAAGCCCTGTACGGCTCGTCTCTACCGTTCTTCCTGGGGGTGGTCAGTCGCCACAGTCTCACGCTCACCATATACAATACGCTTAACCGATTGAATTTCTTCTGGATGCTCGGCCCCGAAAGGGATTTCTCGCTAATCGTGGATGATAGGGGAAGTGGCATTCCAAAACCAGACATCCAGAACCACGCTGGCGGAACTGGAAAGCCAATTCTGGAGATCGACATCTCCGAACCCAGCACCTTGCAAGGAAGATCAGACGAAATACAGCTTCTGCAATCCACGATGCAGAGTTGGATAGATCTCGAGAATGAGAATCTCTCCTTGAAGGAACAGGGCATTGCCTTACTATTCTGGCCGTCTACATACACCAAGAACGTGCCTCTGGGTGCCCGTGTTGAGCTGAAGCATTCGTGCACCAAGTTTGCTGGTCCGGATAGCCTCCCAAACGTCTCCAAAGCGACAGAAAAGGCGCTGACCTCGCTTTCGTTCTATCTACGCAAACTGCCACGGGATGACATACCTGCTGACATCGCTGGTCGAATGGATGAAATGCATCCAAAGGTCGATTCACTTCGAACCGACTGTGAAATGCTGCGCAACGAATGGGATGTTGGCACCGGGCCACCTGCGACGCCGTCTGAAAGCCCGCAATAGTACGTGCCCAACTCCGCTAGCGGGAAGTACTGCGTTCATGATGCGCGTGGCGAAATGCGGTGCGCCGCAATGGCCGCCTGGCCCAGGGCAATTCCGCCGTCGTTGGCGGGTACATCGCGGTTCCATAATACCTCAAAGCCGGCCTCGTTCAAACGCCTAACCAGGCGATTGACGAGATAGTGATTGCAGAAGACGCCGCCACTGAGGGCGACCGTGTCCAGCCCGGTTGCCTCCCGAGCCTTTGCGGCCATTTCCAGCAGCGCCTCGGCGAGCGTGTTGTGGAACTTCGCCGACAATTCCGGCGCCTTGGTCCCCTGCTGTATCTCGGCGACCAGTTGGCGTATGGTCGGGCCGAGATCGATCTTGACCGGTACACTAGTGTCTTCGATAAGATTGAAAGCCAAGTGTTCATCCACGCTTCGATCGATTATGGACTCGAGCGCCATGGGCAGTTGGGCATCGAAGTGATTGTAACCACCCAGCCCCAGCAGCGCCGCCACCGCATCGAAGACGCGCCCTAAACTGGAGGTGTCGACTGCATTGATGCGTCGCTCGATCTGTTCGAGGACCATGCCCGCCCGAGCCTCGTCAACACGCAAGCGTTCCAGCATCCAGCCGAATTCATCGAGCCGAAAGCTCTCGCCGTATGCCTGCTTCAGTAAACTCAACAGCGGTCGCACCGCTTCTTTGCTCGCCTTGTCGGCGCCGACCAACGGATAGTAGTCCAGGTGGCCAAACCGGGTGAATTCGGTCAACGAAGCGATCATGCATTCGCAACCCCAAATGGCGCCATCGGTACCGTAACCGGTCCCGTCACACTCCAAACCGATGACCGGGCCGTCCACACCATGCTCAGCCAGCACCGACGCGATGTGCGCCCAGTGATGTTGCACCTGGATCAGTCTCGCGCCGGCGAGCGACTGCGCGTATCGTGTCGACAAATATCCCGGGTGCAGATCGCACACGACGACCTCAGGCTGCACGTCGAACAGCTTGCGCAGATGTTCGACGGAGCCGACATAGTGACGATAGACTTCGGCGTCTTCCAGATCGCCGATGTGCTCGCTGACAATCAACTGATTATGCTTGACCAGGCAGAAGGTGTTCTTCAGGTCGGCCCCGGTAGCCAGGATGTCCTGTGCGACGGGCCGTTCGAGAAAGATCGGCATCGGGACATATCCGCGGGCTCGTCGCAGTGGCACCGGTTCACCCGCCACGAAATGGACAATGGAATCGTCCACCTGGCGATAGATCTCGCGATCGTGCATCACAAACGCATCGGCGACCTCGCCGAGGCGCTCCAGCGCCACATCGTTGCGACAGATCAACGGCTCATCTGAGATGTTCGCGCTGGTCATGACCAACACGTCCAGCCCTTCGGCAAACAACAGATGATGCAGCGGCGCATAGGGCAGCATGAACCCCAACGTGCTGACCCCTTCGGCTATAGCCGGCGCGACATGTTCGTCCTGGCTCCTGGGCAATAGAACGATCGGCGCGCGGGGGCTCGTCAGCACTCGTTCGGCTACCTCGTCCACGAGTGCGTATCGGCGCATCTTCTCGACCGAATCGCACATCAAGGCAAACGGCTTGTGGTCCCGGCGCTTCCGCTCGCGCAGCCGGAGCACCGCCTCGTTGTTGAGCGCATCGACGGCCAGATGGAACCCGCCGATCCCTTTAATGGCCAGGATCCGGCCTGCGCGTAGCAGCCTCGCCGCCTCAGTGACTACCTCGTCCGTGCCGGCGTGCATCACCTGCCCTGTAGTATCAGTTAATGTAATACTCGGGCCGCAGGCCGGACAGGCCACGGGCTGGGCGTGGAACCGCCGGTCCGCCACATCGCGATACTGCTCGGCGCACCTTCCGCACATTGGGAAGACTGCCATAGTCGTGTTGGGCCGGTCGTACGGGATCGTCCGAACGATCGAATATCGCGGCCCGCAGTTGGTGCAATTGATGAAAGGATAGCGGTACCGGAAATCGCCTTTCTCGGCCAGTTCCGCCAGACAGTCCGGGCATGTGGCGATGTCGGCGGTCACCTGCGACAACGCCGTCCCAGCCGCGTTGCTGCGGGCGATCACGAACTCCTGCTCCCCTTCGACAACGTCGATGGGGGTTCTTTCATACGATCGAATCTCGGCCAAAGGCGGTTTATCAGGCTGCAACTTCAGCATTTCTAATAACTTATCAATGGTCTGCCCGTCGCCCTGAAGCTCCAGCATCACCCCCTGGGTGTCGTTGTAGACCGAACCGGTCAGACCGAGGCGGCGGGCCAGCCGATACACCGCAGGCCGGAACCCCACCCCCTGCACCTGGCCACTGATTTGTATGCGTTCCCGCCTGGTCACAACCTGCCCTTTTCATTTCTACCTATATATATGATACGCCGGGCAACCGGCCGCCCGATCAACCGCCCAGCCGACGGCCGATAGTCCATCAGAGTCTATTTGTGTCCGGGCCGGCCGCAAGAGCAAAATCCACGAGAAAAAGTGCTTGCTCGCCCCGCCGACCTGTGCTACTATAATGCCCAAACGGGGCCATAGCTCAGTTGGGAGAGCGCTTGCATGGCATGCAAGAGGTCGTGGGTTCGAATCCCATTGGCTCCACCATTTGAAAAAGACGAACTCGTTTGAAGGCCGTACCGGGCATCTTCGACGAGTTCGTTTTTTTATGCGTATAGGACTTACGGGCGTTTGGCGGGAGAGGGGTGTGGTCGGCCCGTCCATTTGTCCACCAGGAGATCGCGTCCACTCCGGTGCTCTCCAATCCCAAAACCCTCTGCGCCGGCACCTGCCAAGCTTGGCACCCGGGGGCATAATCTGCCTTGACGAATTCATACTTGAGCTCAGGGCAATAAGTGGCAAGTTGCCGACGGGCACCCCCTCCCATCCCCTCTTGCCCCGCCTATCTAGGCAAATCGGTCTGAACATCGACTCATGCGGCAAGTATACTAGCTGGTGCGATAAGCCGAGGGATTTCCACACGGAATCCGCGTCGGCATCTCCGGGGTGGCTATGAACCCAATCGCTCGAGAAGACGCCCTCGAGCCGGCGGTACCGCGGATGATGTAAGAAGCCGTCGAACCCGGAAAGAACCGCGTGAACGGGAGGTCCCATGTCAAAGAAGTCCGGATCACACAATCTTGCCATTCGCGGAGCGTTCGTCCTGCTGGCTGGGCTGACGATGGCCAGATGTCCAGCCGCCACCGACATTGCGTATGGCGTGCCCGATGCGGCGGCAAGCGACCCGGCAACGCTCGCCTGGATGGTGGGTTCGCCCCCACCCGAGGACCGCATCGTCCGCTTTGAAGATGGCAGCTACTTCCGCTTCCCGGCCCTGCGCTGGAGCGTCTCGAATTTCTGCCAATTGATGCCCACCGTGAATGTTTCGCGCGGTCTCGGTGCTCCGGTGCCCGTGCCCCGCGCGCTGCGTGACGACATCGACGCGTTGCGTTTCACGCCGCTGGGAGATGCAGACTCGATGACTTGGGCGGAGTCACTTGCAGCCAATTACACCGATGGAATCGTCGTGCTGCACCGAGGTCGCGTTGTCTACGAGCGATATTTCGGGGTGCTGAAGGAAGACGGGCAGCACGGCGCGATGTCGGTGACGAAGTCATTTGTGGGCACTCTGGGCGCTATGTTGGTGGCGGAGGGCACGCTCGACGCTGACAAGCAGGTGGACGAGTATGTGCCCGAACTGGCGGAGTCTGGCTTCGGCGATGCCACTGTGCGGCAAGTGCTGGACATGACGACCGCGATTCAGTTCAGCGAGGACTACACCGATCCCAACGCCGAAGTCTGGGCCCATGCCCGCGCCGGCAACCCGCTGCCCAAACCAAGAGAGTACACCGGGCCGCGCAGCTATTTCGAGTTTCTGCAGACCGTGAGAAAGCGGGGCAAGCACGGGGAGGCCTTCGGCTACAAGACCGCGAACACAGATGCCTTGGGCTGGGTCATCGCGCGCGTCACGGGGCGCTCGGTCGCGGACCTGCTGTCGGAACGCATCTGGCGCCATCTGGGCGCCGAGCAAGATGCCTATCTTTCCGTCGACTCGATCGGCACGCCGTTCGCAGGCGGAGGCCTCAATACGGGACTGCGTGACCTGGCCCGCTTTGGCGAAATGATCCGCAACGGCGGCAGGTTCAATGGGCGGCAGATCGTGCCCACAGCTACGGTGGATGACATCCGCAGAGGGGGAGACCCCCAGTTGTTTGCCAAGGCCGGTTACAAGCTTCTGTCGGGCTGGAGTTATCGCAATATGTGGTGGATCACCCATAACGAACACGGCGCGTTCGCCGCCCGAGGTGTGCATGGTCAGACAATCTACATCGACCCCAAGGCGGAGATGGTGATCGCGCGATACGCCTCGCACCCCGTGGCCGGCAACGCGGCAAACGATCCGACGTCGTTGCCGGCTTACCACGCCCTCGCCAAACACCTGATGGGCACATCTGGCGACGACGAGGATTGACCCGGGAAACGAGCCATTTCAAGACGCAACGGGCCCCATCGCTGGTGTTCGGCGCCTATTTTCTGAGGTCGAGAAAAGCAGGCATCCCGGCCAATTCGAGCTTGAATTGTCCCTGCTCCAGCCGTACGCTGGCCTGAGAAGAAACCTCAAACCTACTTAGAAGGAGCCCACAAAGATGGCCCGAAATCAGTTAGGCATCAAGACCGTGTCCGACCCCAAAAGCCTCTTCTGGACACTAGGAATGGCGCTGGCAATGACATGGTGTCTGACCGGATGTGCCCTCGGCGCGGACGATTCGGCCGAGAGCCACTGGATCAGCCTGTTCAACGGCAAGGACCTGACCGGTTGGACGCCCAAGATCACCGGATACGAACTGGGCCACAACTACGGCAACACCTTCCGAGTGGAGGACGGCGTCATCAAGGTCCGCTACGACCACTATGACAAGTTCGAGGGCAGATTTGGCCACCTGTTCTACCAGAGCCCGTTCTCCTGCTATCGTCTCCGCCTGCAATACCGCTTCGTGGGCGAGCAAACCCCGGGCGGCCCGGGCTGGGCATTGCGCAACAGCGGAATCATGCTCCATTGCCAGCCGCCTCAGAGCATGCGGAAGGATCAGGACTTCCCCGTCTCCATCGAGGCCCAGTTGCTCGGAGGCAACGGCAAGGACAAGCGGTCGACCGGTAACATGTGCTCTCCCGGCACTCATATCGTGATGAACGACCAGTTAATTACCCAGCACTGCGTCAATTCCAGCTCGAAGACCTACCACGGCGAGCAGTGGGTTACGATGGAAGTCGAGGTGCACGGCAGCGGCACCATCAAGCACATCGTCAACGGCCAGACCGTCCTGGAGTACCAGGAGCCCCAACTGGACGAAAAGGATGCCGATGCCAAGAAGCTCATCAAGAACGGCCAGAACATGTTGCGAGAGGGGTACATTTCTCTTCAGGCAGAGAGCCACCCCTGCGAATTTCGCCAGATCGAGATTCTCCCCCTGGAACAATAGCGACAGCAGCCTGGAAGCGGCAAGCCGGCGGAGTGGGACTTATCGCACCAGAGCCGCCAGGCCGAGCGTATCCATCGTGTAGAACGTGCGGACAATCCTCAGTTCAGCCCGCACACCGCGGTCTTGCTTGCCGAACGAGTAGGCAAACGGCCGTGTGTCGTTGGGAGCGATGCTGTGATTGGCCCCCGGGCAGAAGTTCCCGACAGCGATCACCTGATCGGCGCCGTCCCGGAGGGTCGCCTGCAACTCAACCCCCTGCATGGCCTGTCCGACGTTCTTCACTTCACCGACGACGAATACCTGGCCGTGCTCGTCCTGTGTAGCCCGGAAACCCAAAACGGCGAACCCCTGCGATACCAGCTCGCCCACGGCCCTCCCATCGACGCTCCCGGCCCCACTGAGAGGCCCCACGGAACTGCGCGGCTTCGCCAAATCCGTCTCCGACACGCCGAACGCCAGAGGCTCCGGTGCCGTCGAGCATCCACTGCCGCAAACGAACGCCGCCACGGTCAGCACCAATGCACAGGTCCTTTTCATCGCCCTTTCCCCTACTTCTCGACCGACATTTCAACCCAGGTCCCGGCCGGCCCCTCGCGGTCTCGCCCGCAACCCCACTGATGTCACTGCCTCGGATTGCCGATCCGCGCCGCAGAAGGGTTCTCACGGGTCCGAGCCGCCACAGTATCGCAGACGTCACGCCGTCCGTCAAGACCCAGGACTTACCCCACTAATCCAGGCAAGATAGCGGAGATTTCGTAGCCAGGCTGAGCACTCTGTGCCTGGTGAGAATACGTGTTTCTCCCAGTTGCTCGTGCATTGCCGAGTCATACAATATTGCTGGATCGGCGTGCGAAGAAAAGGGGAGCACTGCCGATGGAACCCCACTGAGAGGCGCCCCTTTGGGGTCGAGAAAGGCTGAGGCAGTGCTCCGTAGAGGCGGCGCTAGGTTCCCTCTAGTGAATTAGGCGTTTGTGCGATTCTTAATGTTGATGCGTAATTTACGCAGTTGCTGATTTTCCCGCACGGCCGATTCTGCGCTTTTCCCCAGGTTGACCCACCGCCTCATCGAGCCGCCATCTTCGACCGGATCACCGCGCGGCACGGGCTCAGACACGGCGAAAATTTTCCGGGCCGGGCCAGAGACCGCTCCCCCAGGGCACCGCCCTGGTTATCGGGGTTAACCTGCGGAGATTGTCGAGCCTGACGCGAGATGTCACAGGCCGTGTCTTGGCAGTCTACGCGGACAGCGGAAGCCGGATGACCGCCCCCCCCGAACACACGATTTCCTCCCTGTTCCACGCCGGCCATCAACACGACAGCGCCCGAGAAAAAAACGCTAAAGAAGACAGATACACCCCGTCGATAAATAGAACAGTTGACAAGCAGTGGCTCGAAGCTGAAGGCCAGCAAGGCCCTCCTAGTGTTAGCCAGTGTCGTTCAGTTAGTACTCGCATCATCGTTTGATCGTGATCGCAACGACGGCTGGAGCGGCTAGGACAAAAAGGAGAGAGCCACAAGCAACTTGGTCGTGCCCCTGTATTGCAGCAGGCAAGTATTTTGAAAGGGACGAACCGTAAAATTGTACTCGTCCTGCCGCGACAGGGGCTTTTTTTCTGCGCGGCCTCTGCCGCATCCTGTACCCGACCCTGAGAGCCGGGTCCCCCCTGCTTCACCACCATCCGCCCCGGCGATCTCCCGGACAGCCTGCCCCTGAAAAAGACCAGACGTGCCTTCTCGGGCCCTTTCCAAACGGGTATAATGTCCGGTGATACGGGAATCGAAGCAATGGCTGTCTCTGTGGGCCCAACGGCCTGAGAGACCATGTTGACGGATGGGAGGTACGCGGTGAAGCGCAACGGTGTCAATCGACGGACGTTTCTCAGAAGGACGGTGGCAACGACCCTGGCGCTGCCGACGGTGGTACGCTCGTCGGCCCTGGGCAAAGCCGGCAGCGTCGCGCCCAGCGAGCGGATCAATATGGGATGCATCGGGGTCGGGGGTATGGGCACCAACAACATGCGGGCCTTCATGGCCCACGACGACGTGCAGATCCGCGCTGTCTGCGATGTCGTCAAGGCCAGCGATCAGTACGGGCACTGGTACAAGAAAGGCTGGCAAGGCGCCTGGTTCGGCCGCGAGCCGGCCCGCAGCATCGTCGAGGACCACTACAGCCAGCAAAACCGCACAGGCCGCTACCGCGACTGCGATGCCTATGGTGATTTTCGCGACATTATCGCTCGCGACGACATTGACGCGGTTTGCATCACGACACCCGACCACTGGCACGCCATCCCGGCGGTCCTGGCCGCCGCGGCGGGCAAAGACATCTACTGCGAGAAGCCGCTGACCCTGACCGTCGCGGAAGGGCGAGCCGTCGCCCAGGCCGTGCAACGGTACAACACGGTCTTCCAGACCGGCACACAACGGCGTTCGAACCAGTTATACCGGTTCATCTGTGAACTGATCCGCAACGGTCGGATCGGCACGTTTCAAAGAGCTCTGGTCGCCATCGGGCCCAACAACAAACAGGCCCCGTCCAGCGACTGGGCGCCGATGCCCGTGCCTGACTGGCTGGACTACGATATGTGGCTCGGGCCGGCGCCGTGGGCTCCCTATCACAAGGATCGCTGCCTGTACAACTTCCGCTTCGGCGCCGACTATTCCGGCGGGCAGACGACGAATCTGGGCGCCCACGGGATCGACATCGTCCAGTGGGCGAACGGCACGGACGAGACGGGTCCGGTCGAGGTTGAGGACCTGGGGGGCGAATTCCCCTCCGACGGGCTGTTCACCACCGCCACCAAAGTGCATTTCAGGGCCCGGTACGCCAACGGCACCGAACTGATCTGCCGGACGCAGAAGGACGAGATCTATCGTTTCGAAGGGAGCGAGGGCTGGATCCAGTTGCCCGTCTATTCGGACGAAATCACCTGCCATCCGGAATCGCTGAAGACGGCTGTCATCGGCCCCAACGAGATTCATCTGCACGAGAGCAACGATCATCACCGCAACTTCCTCGACTGCATCAAGAGCCGGGCGCGGACGGCCGCCCCGGCCGAGATCGGACATCGCTCTGTCTCGATCTGCCATTTGGGCAATATCGCCATGCGGCTGAAGGCCAAGTTGCGTTGGGATCCAAGCGCGGAGCGTTTCACCAACAGCGACGAAGCCAACCAGATGCTGGCTCGGCCGATGCGCGGGCCGTGGCATCTGTGATCGCGGCCCTGGCGACGGCGCAAACGAAGACCGGGAGGACACTATGGATCGCATGCACAGATTACTGCTCTGGACAATATTCCTGGCCGTTCTCGTCACTGGCGGTTCGCTGGCCGCCCAACCGGTGGTGCTGGACCGGGACCCGAATCTCGCCGGCTGGTGGAAATTCGACGAGGCCTCGGGAAGAAGCGCCACCGATGCCTCAGGACACCAGCGAAACGGAACGCTCAAGAACGGTCTGTCCTTTGAGACGAGCTCGGTGCCAGGCAAGACGGGCCAAGCCATCCGCTTTGACGGCAGCGAGGCCTTTGTCGAGGTAAGCGAGTACAAAGGGGTCACCGGGACTCGGGCCCGAACGGTGGCCGCCTGGATCAAGACCGCCGCGACTCAGGGCCAGATCGTTTCCTGGGGCACGGATGACTTCGGCAAGATGTGGAATTTCGGTTTCGTCCGCGGTCGTATCGGGGTCACGCCGCACGGCGGCTATCTCTATATGAACCAGGAAACTCACGACGACCAGTGGCACCACGTCGCGGCTGTCGTCCGAGACGCGGACTTGCCCAATCTCTATGATGACGTGACGCTCTACCTGGACGGTGACGTCGCAGAGATCCACGACATTGGACTTCTGGATCTCTGGCCCCTGGAGACGGGCAACGAACTCAACGTGCGAATTGGGCCGCGCTTCAAGGGCGACCTGGATGATCTGCGCATCTACGACCGGGCCCTGTCCGACGAAGAAATCCAGGTCCTCTTCCGCCTGGAAAGTGACCGTCCGGTGCCGGAAACAGACGGGTAGCCTCCTGAACACTGAGCCGCGGTATCCCGGGTTGCCCCACCCAAGCTTTGACAAACACGATGATGCCATGCTATGATAAGGTTCAAACGTTGTCATCCGATCATCCCACGTCCCCTGGGGGGCTGGACAGCCAAGGAGAACGCAATGAATGACAAGTCTGTTTCCCGCCGTCAATTCATGCATCGGGCCGCAGCCACCGCGGCAGGGGTCGCTGTTGGAATGGGCGCCGCGCAGGCCACCAGCGCCGCTGAAAGCACGTCCAAGATTCTCAGCTACAATCCCGATATGGAATATCGCCGGCTGGGCAAGACCAACATCATGGTCTCGGCCGTCTGCCTCGGGGGCCACTCGCGAAGCGACGAAAAGGAACGCGCCGAGATCATCAATCGCTGCATGGATGCGGGCATCAATTACATCGACGCCTGCTGGGACAACGAGGTCAAACGCGATGCCAAAGCCCTGCGCGGCAAGCGCGACAAGGTGTATCTGGCCCTGTCGCACGGCGCCAAGGAGGTGCGTAACGAGGATTTCCGCACCTCGAAGAAGCTCTTGGCCTCGCTCGATGAATTGCTGCGCGATTCGAAACAGGACTACACCGATCTGTGGCGCATCACCTGCCTGGAACCAGGCGGCCGGCACTCCTTCAACACGGCCTGCGAAATCGTGGAGGCCTTGGAGAAGGCCAAGAAACAAGGCAAGACTCGGTTCATCGGCTTCTCTACCCATGACCGACGCTGGATCGAATTCATGATCGAGTACTTCCCGCAGATTGAAGTGGTCTGTTTCCCGTTCACCACCATGAGCAAGCGGGCGCCCAAGGACAGTCTCTTCGACGCGTTGAAACAGCGCGATGTCGGGGCCTTCGGGATCAAGCCGTTTGCGGCCTCGTCCCTGTTTGCCCACAAAGACCCCCAGGAAGACAACCGGCGCGGGCGTCTGGCCCTGCGCTATATCCTCCACAGCAATACCGTGGTCCCCATCCCCGGGATGAACGGACTCGACGAACTGGAAAACGTGGTCAAGGCCGTGACGGAACGGCGCCAATTGGACGTCCGGGAGCAGGCCGAGTTGGACACGGTCAGTCAACAGGCCTGGGCCGCGCTGCCCAGCCACTACCAGTGGCTCAAGAACTGGCAATACGTCTGACCCAGATACCGCCCCCCCGGAAACGGCACCGAAACGGGAGACAGGGATGATCCACACCTCGATCGTAGACAACCTCCGCCTGAGCCACTGTCTCTGTGTCTTCACGACGGCCGCCATCCTGATGGCAGGCAGTGGTTGCAGGCAGAACAGCACCCCTTCCGAGACGGAAATGGCGGCCCCGCCGGGCTCCGTTGCGCGTCAATCCTCCGAACCGGAGGAGGCGCCTCTGCTGCTTCTCGAAGACGAACCGCTGCTCCTGGAGGACGAGCCAACTGACGCTGCCGCGGGCGGGCCGATCGCCGACAACACGCGCTGTTTTGTCTGTCACGCCAACTACCTGGATGAGAAGATTGCCGTCACTCACGCCCGTGCGAACATCGGCTGTGCTCGTTGTCACGGGGAAAGCGACGCCCATATCGCCGACGAATCCTGGGGCTCCGGCGGCAACGGCACCGCCCCCGACATCATGTACCCCAAGGAGAAGATCAACCCATCCTGCCTGCGGTGCCATCCCCAGGACAAGATCGATATTCCCCAACACGAGCCCGTCTTCGCGCAGGCCGCCGCGGGCAAGGTGTGCACGGACTGTCACGGCGACCACCGTCTGACCGTGCGCCGCTGCACCTGGAAATAGGCAACCGTCTCTATCGCCCCGGATCGTTCGAGTCCGGCATCCTTCTCGTGGCCCCTGGGCACCGAACACGAGAAAAGGCCATATTTTCACAGGACATTACAGAACTCCCGCCTGCGGGGGGCGTACGGCTATCGTTGGCGGTGACAAACACCAAGGGGATAATTTCCACGGAAGTGGAGAAACCGCTTGCTCAAGAGGACCCGTACCTATATAGTACTGGCTACTATTTAGATTCAATAGAATTCAGCCCAGTGACACCGGGTCCGATGGCCGCCGCGCTAGCGAGGAATGAGAATGGGTCGAACGACCGATGGGATCAGTCAACAGGAAGTGGAAGAACGAATGGTCGCGTTTCATGCCAAATGCCATGAGGCCGGGCTGAGGATCACCCCCCAGCGTACGGCGATCTACCGCGCCCTGGTGGAGACCACCGAGCATCCCTCGGCGGAAATGGTGTTTCGTCAGGTGCGGCAGGTCTTCCCTTCCGTCTCCCTGGACACGGTCAACCGTACTCTCCTGACCCTCAATGACATCGGTGCCGCGTTTATCGTGGAAGGATCAGGGGACGCCAAGCGGTTCGACGCGAATCTCGCTGACCACCAGCACTTCAAATGCGTCCGGTGCAAGCGGATTATCGACTTTCACCACAAGCCCTACGACCAGATCCCCCTGCCCAAGAACCTGCCCGCAGCGTTTGCGGTCCTGCGCACCACCGTGTACGTGGAGGGAGTGTGCGACCAATGTTGCCAGAATGACAAGACGTGCTGAGAACTTCACCGTCAAATCCCTTTTTACCCTAAGTTGATGGAGATTATGAATGAGTGTAAAAGGAACAGAGACAGAAAAGAACTTACTGGCGGCCTTTGCCGGAGAATCTCAAGCCCGAAATCGGTATTCATACTACGCCAGCGTCGCCAAGAAGGAAGGCTACGTCCAGATGTCGGCCATCTTCGAAGAGACCGCCAACCAGGAAAAGGAGCACGCCAAGCGTCTGTTCAAGTTCCTCGAGGGCGGCGAGGTCGAGATCCAGGCCGCCTTCCCGGCCGGCGTAATCGGCACCACGCTCGAGAATCTCAAGGCCGCGGCAGCCGGTGAGCACTACGAGACCACGGAGATGTATCCGAACTTCGCCAAAGTGGCAGAATCGGAAGGCCTGGCCGAGGTGGCTGCCGTGTTCAAGATGATCGCTGTGGCCGAGAAGCGGCACGAGGAACGCTACCTCGCGCTGGCCAAGAACATCAGCGAGGGCACAGTGTTCAAACGACCGGCACCGGTACGCTGGGTGTGCCGCAACTGTGGCTACGTCCATGAAGGCCCCGAGGCTCCCAAGGTGTGTGCGGCGTGTGCCCATCCGCAAGCCCATTTCGAATTGGAGGCTGCCAACTACTGAGAAGCAATCTGCCAGGGTGTGATGCCCTTCGGACGTTGGTGCGATGACGATTGACGAACCGGGGCAGGTGCCTGACACCTGCCCCACCAAGTCCGAACATGAGCATGACCTGGCAGCCGAGTCGACCGGAAAGGCACGTAAGCCAATGCGTACGTTCATTAGAATTCTGGTTGTGGGCTCGATAGTGCTGGCCCTGACAGCAGGCTGCCCAGACTCAGACGAGAGCAAGGAGAAGACCATGGAAGAGCGAACCGGTTTGGTAACCCTCAAAGGCAATCCCGTCACCCTGCTGGGCCCGGAAATCAAGGTGGGCCAGCCGGCACCGGATGTCCAACTCGTAGCGAACGACCTCTCGGATGTCCAACTGTCGTCGTTCAAGGGGAAAGTCTGCGTCGTGATTGCGGTGCCGTCGCTGGACACGCCCGTGTGCGACACGGAGACGCGCCGTTTCAATGAAGAGGCGGCGAATCTGGGCGCCGATGTCGTCGTGGTGGCGGTTAGCACGGACCTGCCCTTCGCCCAGGCCCGCTGGTGCGGTGCCGCGGGAGTCGAGAACGTCCAGACACTGTCCGATCATCGCGATGCAGCCTTCGGGACCTCGTACGGCGTACTCATCAAGGGGCTCCGCCTGCTGGCGCGGGCCGTTTTTGTGATGGACAAGCAAGGCGTGATTCGCTATACGGAACTCGTCAAGGAAGTGGCCACGGAACCGGATTACGAAGCGGCTCTGGCGGCGGTCAAGGAAGCATTGTAGAGCGTGACTGACCTCTGACAACAGGCGGCAAGACGCTCGTGTCGCTGCCACCCAAAAAACGAAAACCGAGAACATGGAAACAAGGAAAGGTAAGCTCATGGCGAAACAATTGGAAATATACAAGTGTTCGGAATGTGGCAACATTGTCGAGGTCCTCACCGGCGGCGCTGGAGAGTTGGTTTGCTGCGGCAAGCCAATGGAACGTCTCGCGGCCAAAACCGCCGATGCAGCCACGGAGAAACATGTGCCCGTCATCGAGAAGATCGACGGCGGCTTCAAGGTCAAAGTCGGCAGCGTCCCGCATCCCATGGAAGAGAAGCACTATATCGAATGGATTGAGCTCCTCGCAGACGGCAAGGCGTATCGCCAATTCCTCGCCGCCGGCGCGCCCGCCGAGGCCACCTTCTGTGTGGAGGCCGCGTCGGTGACGGCACGGGAGCACTGCAATGTCCACGGACTCTGGGAGGGAAAATAACCATGATCGGCAAGAAGATGGAGAAGGCGTTGAACGACCAGATCAACGCTGAACTTTACTCGGCGTATATCTATCTGGCGATGGCCGCTTACTTCGAAGACGAGAATCTGGCGGGCTGTGCCAGTTGGATGAGAACTCAGGTACAGGAAGAGACCGCTCATGCCATGAAGTTCTATGACTTCGTGGTCGAGCGTGGGGGCCGCGTCGTCCTGAAGGCCATCGAACAGCCGCCCAAGGACTGGAAGTCTCCTCTGGCAGCCTTCGAGGCCGCGTACGAGCACGAGCAGTACATCACCGGTCGTATCAACGACCTCGTCGATCTGGCGATCACGGAAAAGGACCACGCCACCAACTCCTTCCTGCAATGGTTTGTCGATGAGCAGGTCGAGGAGGAAACCTCGGTTGACACGGTAGTCCAGAAGTTTAAGATGGCCGAGAAAGCTCCCGGCGCCATGTTTATGATCGATCGTGAGCTGGGCCAGCGAACGTTTACACCACCGACACAGGAAGGAGCATAGGGTATGGGCGTGACTTTCAATGCCGATGAAGTCTTCGAGATGGCTGAGCAAATCGAGCGCAACGGCGCCAAGTTCTATCGCGAAGCCTCCGGCAAGGCCGGCAGCCAGGAAATGAAGGATCTGTTCCTGAACATGGCGACGATGGAAGACGGACACCTCCAGACGTTCCAGACGATGCGCCAAGAGTTGGCGGCCCAGGAGAAATCCGCAACCGCGTTCGATCCCTACAATGAAGCCTCGCTGTACCTCCAGACGATGGCGGACGGCAAAGGCAGCGAAGGGATGAAGAGCCCCACGGAGAAGCTGACCGGCAACGAATCGTCCCAGGAACTGCTGGAGATCGCCATTGCCGCGGAGAAGAATTCCGTGCTGTTCTACGTGGGCCTCAAGGACCTCGTGACGGCCAAGGCCGGCCGCGACAAAATCGAAGTGATTATCAGGGAAGAGGTCAAGCACGTTGCCGACCTCAGGCGGCAGCTTACGGCACTGAGTGCCTAGCGATCCGCCTCGACTCATGCACAACCTGACAACAAGAAAGGACGGCGATCATGAAGTACAAATGTGTTTTGTGCGGTTATATCTACGACCCCGCCGCCGGTGACCCCGACAATGGCGTCGCCCCGGGAACTGCGTTTGCAGACCTGCCCGACGATTGGGTTTGCCCGGAGTGCGGTGCGGATAAGGATCAGTTCGAACCGGTCGAAGCGTAACCACTCATTCCTGTCATTATGCCAGCGCCGGGCCTGAAAAGGCCCGGCGGGAGGCAGTGGCCATGGCCGTTCCAGACATCCAACCCTCAGTAGCAGCTCTGGATATCGTCTGTGCTGAAACAGCCGCCCCACCGACAGCCCTTGTCGTCTTCGGAGCCTCCGGAGACCTGGCCAACCGCAAGCTGCTGCCCAGCCTCGCCCAGATCCAGCAACGAGGCTTGCTGAACGAGCACTTCTGCGTGCTGGGCTGCGGGCGCAAGGAGTATTCCGACAAACAGTTCCGTCAGACCGCCCGCGAGGCCCTGGCCGAACACGCCGGTGATGTTCCTGCCGACCTCACGGCGGCTCTGGCCGAGAGACTCTACTACCTCAGCGGTGACTACAGCGACCCGGCATTCTATGGCAAGATCAAGGATCGGCTGGCCGAGATCCGGCGCCGGCATAATGTCGAGGGCTGCAACATCTTCTACCTGGCGGTGCCCCCTGCCCTGTACGGCGAGGTCGCGGAACACTTGGGCCAAGCCGGGCTATCGCAGAAAGGTGCCCCCGCCTGCGAGCAATGCGCCCGGCTGGTGGTGGAGAAACCCTTCGGCCGCGACCAACACACCGCCGCAGAGTTGAACGATATTCTCTACAAGTGGTTCGACGAAGCACAGATCTATCGCATCGACCACTATCTGGGCAAGGAAACCGTCCAGAACATCATGATTCTGCGTTTCGCCAACGCCATCTTCGAGCCGGTCTGGAATCGCAACCACATCGACAACATTCAAGTCACGATCGCCGAGACGTTAGGGGTCGAACACCGGGCCAGCTACTATGACAAATCCGGTGCCCTGCGCGACATGTTCCAAAACCACATGCTCCAGATGATGGCGCTGGTCGCCATGGAGCCGCCGATTTCATTCCACGCCGATCACATTCGCGATGAAAAGGCCAAGCTCCTGCGTTCTATCCGGCCCTTCGAACTGGACCATTGGAACAGTTGTTTCGTGCGCGGTCAGTACGGTCCCGGGACCGTGGACGGCCGGGAGGCGCCGGGCTATCGTTCCGAGCGCGGCGTGGCTGTTGATTCTCAGACGGAGACGTTCGTCGCCGCTCGCCTGTTTGTAGACAACTGGCGGTGGAAGGACGTTCCTTTCTACCTGCGTACCGGCAAGCGCCTGGCGCGGAAGAACACGGAAATCGCGGTGACCTTCAAGCAGGTTCCCCACTCGCTGTTCAGCTCCGTCGGTCTCGACGAGATGCCTCCGAACGTGCTCGTGCTCAAGATCCAGCCGGAAGAGGGCATTTCCATGCGTTTTCAGGCCAAGCGGCCGGGCTCGAAAATCTGCATGGGCACGCTGGATATGAACTTCAGCTACCAGGAAGTCTTCGGGGTGGCCATGCCCGAATCCTATCAGCGTCTCCTGCTGGATTGCATGGTGGGCGATCAGACGCTCTTCACCCGTTTCGACGGCGTCCAGATCGCATGGGAGCTGCTGCACCCCGTTCTCGAAGCCTGGCACAAGGGCAAAGTGCCCCTGGCGGAGTATCCGGCCGGCAGCGACAGCTTCTCCGAGGCTGACGCCATCGTGGCTGTCGACGGCCGCCAATGGCGCAAGCTCATCGCAAAGTAACCTGTCCGGGCAGGCCCGAAAGAAACACCGGATTGTCAGACACTAAGCCGACCTGATCAACGCCTCGATGTTGGCCGTGGGAACCTCCGGAGGCATCCCCCCACCACACGACAGGATGATCCGACTCCTGTCTTCCAGAGACTCCAAGTCCGCCCGGGCACGGGTCACCACGTCGTCGGGCGTCCCCTGAGCCATGACGTCACGCGGCGGCACATTGCCCAGCAGCGTCACGGCCCCACCGGTACGTTCCTTCATCTCCCCAAGTGAATGCTCGAAACTGAAGTTGAAGAGATTGACCCCCATCTCCTGGAGAAACCCGGCACAGACGAGGCCCTGGGCATCGTTGTGGAAAAACCGCACGGGCACATCGAGACATCCAAATAACCGCTTAAGATAAGGCAGTCCCGCCTGCCGGAAATCCGCTTCGCCCAGGAAGCCGACGATATCGTCGAGGATGAAGATCCCTTCGATAGAAGGGAAGCATTCCTTCTGGAGAGTCAACCAGTCGGCCGTGAAGTCCGTGATCAGCGTCAGGAGTTTCGCGATGGGTTCTGGATCGGTCCGCAGGGCCATGAGGAACTCGGTCGTCCCCATCAGGAACGTGGCGATGTTCAAGGGTCCGCGGGCCACCGCAAATCTGATTTGATGTCCGGCCTTCTCGATCTGCTTGCGATGCAACTCCAGGCGGCGTATGACAAACGGCAGCAGACCATCGGTCCGGGGATTGGGCTTCTCCAGTTGCGCGATGTCGTCGATACTCGCAATGATCTTATCCGCATAGGGCAGTTCCTGCTCGGCCCACCGGCACTTCGTTCCGAACGCCGACGGCTCGGTGCACATGCCGAATTCCGACCAGAACCCGGGCAGAAACATAACCTTCGGAAAGGTCTCGATCGCCTTGAGATTGGCCTCGAGCCATTTCGCATCGCTGCTGTAGTAATCCAACGTGGATAGGCCCGCCCAGCCTGGGAGCCAGGGGCTGTCGATAATGAACCCCACCGGCAACGGATCGAAGAGTTCTCCATCGATGGTGGCCAGCAACGTTTCCCACTGCTCGTTTGTCATGGTCTCTCACTTCCCCGTCATAAACCTGCTAAAGAGCCTGCACCGCGACCTCGGCGCCGGCGCGTTCCGAAGAAACGTAGGCGCTGTAGATGGTCGCAATGCAATCAGCCGCCAGCGAGCTATCGCTCTCGATCGCGTCGCCATAGGCGACGGTGCGATAGAACGCTTCAATCTCCTGCGGATAGCCTGTGAACCAATCCTCGTCCGGCGACGGCGTGGACCACCCCTGCTTGGTACCCGTCTTCTCAACGACGTAAATGTCTTTGAAGTTGGCTTCCAGCGGGTTGTAAGCCTGCATCGCGGTGTTCGGATTGATGTTGCATACCACGCGGTGGTTGTTCGCTGCGACTTCCAGCCAGTTGTGAATGCCGCCGAGAATGATATCCGAAGCGAAAATGGTGGCGATCGTCCCGTCCTCGAAGACCACGTGCATGACGGAGAAATCATCGATATCGAAATAGTCGGAACGAATGTGACCCTCGTCGCGGAAGTTCTCCATGCGCGTCAGGGCGTGGGTGCGAGCCGTGACCGCTTTGGGCCGGATCGGCTTGCCATCACGGGCCTTGCCTTCAACCCGTTTGAGATATAGCGCCGCCGTCAAGGGATGGCAGCCCTTGCCGATCATGACACCACCGCCGGAGTATTTCCAGTACGCGTAGGTACGGGCGTGGGAACCGGAATGGGCCTCTTCACCGTGGATCCAGAGAATCTGGGCGCCCGTCTTCTCCAGGATTTCGCGTTCCTTTTGAATCGAGGGCGCATAGACCCAGTTCTCCGCGTAGAGAATCTGGCCCTTGCTTTTCTTCTCGGCTTCCAGCATGCGCTTGACGCTGGCCAGGGCGCTGTCCAGCGCCACTTCCTTGGAGCATGTCTCGCCATTGAAGTCCTCGGAGCCGTCGCCGAAATAGCCCGTCAGAGGCTTCTCGACGATGACGAACTTGTCCCGCTCCAAGGCCGCGATGGCAACCGGTTCGTGCGCGGAAGCCGTGGTGCAGCAATGGACGATGTCCACGCCGTCGAGCAGTTGCTCCAGCGTCTCGTACACCGCGATCCCACGCTGCTTGGCGTAGGCCTGGGCCCCTTCCAAAGCGTGAACCCCTTTGACCTCGACATTCGTGCCGTAGACTTTCTTGATCGCCTCGAAATGAAACGACGCCGAGAATCCGGCCCCCACAATGCCGGCTCGCACGGTCTTCTTCTCCATGAGATACCTCCTAACTGGCTCCGCCAAGCGCGTCTGACAGATCGATTACTTCCCCTTGCCGGGCGCCATAGCACCGGCCAAATCGCCGATGGCAAACTGAATGCCATCCAGGTAGTGTTGCAACACGACCGGGTTCCAGAAGAGCGGATGTTCGTGCCCGAGGGCACAATAGAACACGCGTCCCTTCCCGTAGGGTTTGACCCAGGTCATAGGAAAATCCATATCTTCGCGGTGGATCGCCTCCCGCTGCTGAGGCGTGATACGCGTTCGATCCGGGTCCACACTGAGCAGCACGCGCACCTTATCGCGCGAATAGGGAGCCTTCACCTGATAGATCTCATCGGTAACGATGAAGTATGGCTCCTTGAACGCGCCCATGAGCGGGTGACCGGGCTCCTCGACCCGTAGCGTCACGGTCGAGCCGGCGCCCCAGGGATGGTTGTCGAAGCGGGCCCCGACGATATCACCGAACTCAGGCCACTTGCGAAAACTGGCGACCCCGGCGTGAATCACCGCCAGGCCTTTTCCCGCACGAAGGAAATCCACGAAAGCCTTCTTGAGCATTTCATCGCGCTGCCGGGCCTGGGCCTTCTCAGCAGACGGAAGCTGATCGAAATTCTCGGGCAGGAAGATTTCATTGTTGGTGTTGTTGAAGACCACCGCGTCGAACTGCTGGAGGTTGGCCGGCTCGAACAAGACATCGTCATCGGTGACGACCACGTCGAACGCCCCGGTCTTGGCGCCCATGATCTCGATCGCCTTGGCGCCGTAGGGAATGGCACTGTGGAAATAGCCCCAGGACCGATTGAAAACCAACACCTTGCGCGGCGACGCCGGCTCGACGCGAGCTCGCGCCGGCGCTGCGGCTTTCATCTTCTCGATCTCTGCGGCCGACGGTCCCCCGTCGGCAGCGTTCACCAAGCCGGTCAGAGCCACAATCGTCACCAGCACCATCAAAGCAGCATCATAATTTCGAAATCTCATCTCACATCTCCTGCGATCAGTCGTCAACTACAGATGCCAAGAACCCCGCATCGGCTTGGACAGCCGGCGATTCGCTTCGGCATCGCCTACGAACCGCTCGGCCACCGGGTCCCACTGGAGCTTGCGGCCCAGTTGCATACCGATCTGGCCCAGCAGGCAAACCGAACACGAGCGATGGGCCACCTCGGCCGGCGCGATGGTCTGCGCCCGTGACTTGACACACTCGTAGAAATTGCCCTTGTGGTTGTTGCTCACGTACAGCTTGGTCTCGTCGGGCCCGATGGTCTCTTCCAGCAACGAAGCCGGCTGCGCCTCGATGTGCCCCCGCCGAACGTAGACGGAGCCTTCCGTGCCCTCGAACACCACCCCCTGCTTGTTCTCTTTGTTGTCGGCGCAGATGATCTTGACGCCGTTGGCGTAGGTGTACTCGATATGAAACGGGCCGTGAACGTCCCACAGCCCATGCTGGGGAAACTCGGCGTGGCCCTCGATTGCGACCGGTCCGGTGTACTCGGTGCCCATGCCCCACTGGGCGATGTCGTTGTGGTGACTGCCCCACCCGGTAATCATGCCGGCGCCGTAGTCGGTGATGCGCAGCCAACCCGGCCGACTGTATCCCTTCTGCGGGTGTACGCGCTTTTCGGTGTACGGCGCCCACGGCGCCGGGCCCAGCCACATATCATAGTCCAGTTCCTGGGGCACCGGCATCGACGGTTCCGGCCCCATGCCCGGGTCGGTGCCGAAACCGACTCTGATTCCCGTCAGCTTGCCGATACGACCATTGCGCACCAGTTCGCACGCCTGGCGGAACCGTGCGTCGGAGCGCTGCTGGCTGCCAATCTGAAAGACCCGGTCATAGCGCTTCACCGTATCGCTGAGGACACGCCCTTCTTCGATCGTCAGTGACATCGGCTTCTGCAGAAAGATGTCCTTGCCCTGCCGGGCCGCTTCGAGAGCCGGCAGTGCATGCCAATGGTCCGGCGTCGCAATTTGCACGGCGTCAATGCCGTCCTGGGCCAGCAGCTCACGGAAATCGCCATAGCCGGCGCAGCCTTTGTAGCTTACGCCGCGCTCGCTGTAATAGGCTTCCACCGCCTTCTGAGCATTTCGGACACGGTTCGAGTCCACATCGCAAACGGCCACCACCTGCACCTGCTTGAACCCAAGGGCCTCGCGCAAGTCCCCCATGCCCATGCGTCCGACACCGATGCACCCCACCGTGATTCGTTCGCTCGGCGCCGCGGCTCCGAAGACGGTCGCCGGCACGATGGCCGGCAGCGCCAGCCCCGCTCCCGCGGCGGCACATGTCCTGAGAAAGGCGCGCCGCGACACGCTGCGGCCCGGCCGTACAGTATATAGGCTGCTGTTTTCTGCCCTCGTGTTCTTCATCGCAAGCTCCTCACAATTGGCAAAGCCATGTCCATCACGCGAAATCTTAATCATACCATCGCGGTCACGAACCGTCAACATCGTCGCGCAACGCAGCCCCTGTCGCCCGCCTCGGGAAATTGCACACAAATGACCTCGATTTCGGCGCGACGAGTGAAAGCCGAACAGCCCTTCTGCGCAGCGGCCCTCTCCCCGCAAGCAGAGAAGCGGCCGCTGACCTGTCTGAAGCTCGCCTTCTCCGCCCTTGCAGGCTTGGCCCACAACGGCCTTACCGGGCATCCCGGCCAGAGCCCTCAATGTCACGATTGTGCAATATGGACACACCTCGCCCGGTCAATTGCCCCAACTTTTTGCGCTCAATATTCCGGGCGGTTTGTGGTATGCTGGTCACTGGATCGGCCACAGAGACGGTGTGGCCCACTCCGAGATCGTGTTTTCAACGAAGGAGAGAACCACTATGCAATCCTCGCAAAGCAGACGACGATTTCTACAACTGACCGCTCTGGGAGCAACCGCGACGTTCTCCGGAATTTCCGGACCGGCGCCCCGCACCGCGCAGGCGGCCGCAGCCTCGCCGGCAAAACCGAAGCTCAAGCTGGGTCTGGCCTCATACACCCTGCGAAAGTTCGATTTGGATCAGACCCTGGCCATGACCAAGCGGGTCGGCCTCAAATACATCGCGTTCAAGAGCTTCCATCTGCCCCTGGACAGCAGCCCCGACCACATTCGCGCGGTCGTTGCCAAGGTCAAAGGCGCCGGTCTGGAGCTTTACGGAGGCGGCGTCATCTACATGAGAAACGAGGAACAGGTCCGCCAGGCCTTTGAGTATGCCAAGGCCGCGGGCATGACCACCATCATCGGTGTTCCGGCCCACAACCTGCTGCCCCTCGTCGATCGTCTGGTCAAGGACTACGATATCAAAGTGGCCATTCACAACCACGGCCCGGGCGACAAGGTCTACCCCATCCCGGCCAGCGCCTATGCGTTGATCAAGGACCTGGATCCGCGCATTGGGTTATGCAACGACATCGGCCACACGTGCCGGTCGGGCATCGATCCGTCGGTGTCGGTCGAGAAGTATGCCGACCGACTGCACGATGTGCATGTCAAAGACGTTTCGGCCGCGGTGCGCGAAGGGCACACCGTGGAGGTCGGCCGCGGCGTCATCGACATCCCGAAGTTCCTGCGCACGCTCGTCAAGATCGACTACCAAGGCATCGTCTCTTTCGAATACGAGAAGGATGAGAATGATCCGCTGCCCGGCCTGGCTGAATCGGTCGGCTATGTACGCGGGGTGCTCGCGGCCCTCTGATCGCGGGGCCCCGAACCGGGACTACAGGAGGTAGATTCCTCATGCCGTATAACATTCGGATCGTCAGCACGTACCCGCCCCGCCGCTGCGGGATCGGTACGTTTTCCCGCGATTTGGCCAGCGCGCTGGCCCACTTCACCGCCGAGGTCGGCTACATTCGCGTGGCCGCCATCGATCGAGGCCATGGCCCCTACGATATCCCGGTCGATCTCGTCATCGATCAGTACAATCCTGATTCGTGGCGCGATACGATCACGCACATCTGTTCGCGCGCCGGTCAAAGCACGTCTCCGACCGCGGTGACGCTGCAGCACGAATTCGGACTCGACCCCGATGCCCAGGGCAACGATGGACAGGGCGACAACTTCGTGAATATGGCCAAGGCCCTTCGCGCCAAAGGGCTGACCACCATCGTCTACCTGCACACCGTCCTGGACGAACCCGATCCCTATCAGCGGGCCACGATCCAGACGCTGGCCGAGCACAGCGATGGGCTGGTGGTGACCACAGAAAGCGCCATCCAGATCCTCGAATCCGACACCTACGGAATTGCGCACGCGAAGCTGAAACACATCGACCATGGCATCCGCATGCACAATCCGTGTCAATTCGACCGTCTGGAACTCAAACGAGAGTACGGCTTAGAGGGCCGCTTCCTTATCACAACACTCGGGTTGCTTTCTCCCGGAAAGGGCGTGGATTACGCGATTCGCGCCTACGGCCGCTTCCTCGAGGAATCCTGTACGGCCGAGCAGCGCCAACAGATTGTCTACGTCATCGCGGGCCAATGTCACCCGGAATTCGTTAAGGCTGAGGGAGGCGAACCCTACCGCCAGTTCCGGGCGCAATTGGACGACGCCCTCAAGGAGACGAAGCTCCGCTGGTGCCGGACCAGCGACCTCGTCGGAACCGATGTCAGCGACTACGACCTGGTATTCCTGGACAGTTTCCTCAGCGACAACGCGCTGTTGAGACTCTACGGCGCGACAAACGTCATGCTGCTGCCTTACCTGAACATGCAGCAAATCTCCAGCGGCATCCTGGCCGACACCTTAGGTTCCGGGCGGGTCGCCATCACCACCAAATTTCGCTACGCCCGCGAGCTGATTCATTCGAACAAGCGATGTCCGGAGGGGCTGCTGATCGGCCGTTACGCGCGCGGTATCCTCGTCGATCCGGGTGAACCCTCCATCGAGCAAATCGCTCAGGCGTTGGACTACGTGGTCTTCAACGAATCGAGGCGTCTGATGATGGAGCGACAGGCCCAGCAGCGCGGTTACCAGATGCGCTGGAGCAACAGCGCGTGGGCCTTGCTGCAATACCTCGATTTCATTCGCGAGGAGAAAGGCCTGGTGACCGGCCGCGGCGTCAAATTCACACGCGAGAAAGCGTCATGCTTGAACGTGCACAAGTACAGGCAGTTCCAGGTCACGCCCACCGTCAAGGCGGTCACACAGGTACCAAAGTCGGAGGTCCAGGCTCAGTCTTCAGGACCTCCGGAAGCGCGCGGCAGCTAGCCCAGCTTGACGAGCTTGCCCTCGCGGGCTGACTCGTAGATGGCCAGAATCACTTCCACGGCCTTGCGGGCTTCAGGGCCGCTGATCCAGAAATCCTCACCCTTCTCGAGCGCTTCGAGAAAGGCCTTGAAGTTACGCGTATGGTTCTCGTAATCGATGGCCGCCGGATCGGCGACGCCCCCACCTCCTTCGATCTTCATGAACTGCTTGCGCACCTCGACGTCTTCCGGCCGCTTGTCGGCAAACTCCCACAACGTAATGCTGTTCTCCACGTTGATGACGGTGCCTTGCGTGCCCGTGATCTCGAACCGGCGGAACTGGCCGGGGAAAGACGAAGTCGTGCCGTAGATCACCCCCAGGGCCCCGGTCTGGTAGCGCAGCACCGCCACCGCCGTATCCTCGGCCTCCATCTCGTGGCCGAGCGTCGCGGTGTAGGCCTGGACCGACTCGATGGGCGGCATCAGATCGCACAACATGTCGATCATGTGGATCGACTGATTCATCAGCGCGCCGCCGCCATCCAGTTTCCAGGTCCCGTGCCAGGAGCCCTCGTAGTATTCGTTCGTCCGCCACCAGGGGACGTAGACGCTGGCGTAGGTGACCGTTCCGAAGCGGCCGGAATCGATGGCGTCGCGCAACGGAACCATCAGATTGTTGAAACGATAGGGGAAAATGCCTCCCAGGCGCGTGCCCGCTTTCTCGTGCGCCGCGATCATCGCATCGATCCGCTCCAGCGTGATCTCCAGCGGTTTCTCGCAAATCACGTGCTTGCCTGCCTCGGCGGCCGCGACCGTCGGTTCCATGTGCAGACCACTCGGCGTGGCGATCGTAACGATGTCCACGTCATCGCTCTTGACCATCTCCTCGTAGCTGTCGAAAGCCTTGGCCCCGTATTTCTCGGCCAGCGCTTTCGCCCGTTCCGGGACCTTGTCACAGCAGGCCGTAAAGGTCGCATTCGGAATATCACCTATTGCTCGGGCATGAAAATCGGCAATCAACCCAGCCCCGACAATCCCAAAATTCCACGTCTTCATCTCAATCTCCCTTTTGCTAGGAATTAGTCGCAAGCCAAGCCCACTTCCGCCGCCAACTCGCGCACGGCCGCGATGGCCTTGGAGAACAACTCGGGCCCGGTCGAGCCGCCGAACTGCCCCCCTGTTTTCAGATGCGGTTCCATCGTCATGCAGCCGTCGTAGTTCAGGGCCGCCAGTTCGGCCAGCAGTTCTTTGATCTGCCCGTCGCCCTGGCCCGGGATGCTGCCGATATCGGCCGAACCCAGCTTCCAATCCTTGATGTGGATGTGCACGACGTAGGGCTTCATCACGGGCCAGCAGGTCTCAACGTTGTTGGTGAGCTTCTCACCCCAGACGAAGTTGGCCGGGTCGTAGGCAAGTGCCAGCTTGGGGGATCCAACAGTCTTGATCAGGTCCGCACAGTTCTCGGCCGAGTGACCGTAGATGTGGGCTTCGTTCTCGTGGACCATCGTAACGTCGGCATCCTGGAGCACGTCGATCTTCGCGGCCATGCGTTCCATCACCTGGTCGCGATAGTCGTCGATGTTCTTGCCTTCGGGCGCGTAGTAGCTGAACATGCGAATGAAAGGCGTCTCGAAGAACTGGGCCAATTCGACCGCATGCTTGAACTTGTCCAGGTGCGGCTCGAACGGCTCGTCCAGCTTGACCTTGCCGATGGGCGAGCCGATCGCACTGACCTTCAAACCGTGGTCCTGAATCATCTGCCGGGCTTCCTTGAGCTCGCCCTGATTCAGGTCCATGATGTTCTTCTTATTGATGAAGCGGGGCTCGATATAGCCAACCTTCTCCTGGGCCAGATACTCCACCTGACCGCGGAAGTCTTCCGTTACCTCATCTGCAAACGCACTTAGCTTTGCCATGTTCGCCTACTCCCTATCCAATCGGGTCGTCATTTCATTTCGAGAAGCTCACCGCCTTCTCGGGTAGTTCTCGTCTTATCTCGTCGGCGCGGTAGCCGAAGCCAGGCCCCTTCAGCGTCGACAGGTCCACTTGTCCGTCCCGCCGCCGGTAGAGACCGGGGTGGACGGCTTCTTCGGCGGCCGAGGCGGCCGGGTAGAACTGCATCGCATTGGTTTCAACACCCATGATCGTGCCGGCGTGAGCCGCCAGCAGGCAATGCGGAATCTGGGCCAACATCGGATTCGTCAGGTCCTGGACCATCAACGTCATGCCGTGGGCCTTGGCCCAGCACAAACTCAGCAAGGCCCCCGTCTGGGTCTTGCAGGTCTTCAGGGCCACGCCCGTCCAGCCCAACCGCCTGCCGAGTCGCACCAGTCTCCAGTCATGCGCGCTCTCATCCATGAACAGAGGTTTACGGGCCGAGACGCTGTGCACGTCGATCTGGTTGGCTTCCAAATCGTACGGGAACGGCTGTTCCACGTAGAGGATCATCTGATAGATGCGGGGTTGCTCCTGCACCAGCCGATCGAGGATGGCGTTGACATAGGCCGGGTCGGTCACCGTACAATTGAAGTCACTGGTCAACCAAAGCACACCCGTCTCCAGGGCGATCTGTCCCACCTGGACCAGGCGATCGAAGTCCCACTCGGCATCGTTGCCCCGCAGCTTGACCTTCAGGCACGTCAGACCGTCCCGCTCGATCCAGTCGGGCAAGAGCACCGGATAGCCGTCGTCTGGCTCGCTCCCGGTCAGCTCGGAGGCGTCCAGCAGATCCTTGCCTCCCACCAGATGCCAGGCGGGCATTCGCGTCGCCGCCGGCGTAGCCAGAAAGTCACCCGGGTACTTACCGGCAAACGAGATGTCACTGCCCGCGGCCGGCTCGAGAAAATGGGCCAGATCCGCGTTCATGTAGTCTGCATTGTAGGTCGCGTAAACGGGCTTGCCGACGGAGTGGCCGTAGGCGTCGTGCAGCGCCACGTCGAAGGCCGAGCAGCAGACCAGCGCCGCCAGCCAGGGCATCGGCTCGGCATCCGCGCCGCGTTTGGCGTTCAAGGCCGCCAGCAGCTCAGGCAGAATGGCCTCATTGAACTGGTGCCCTAACTCCATGGGATGCCCGGCCTCGTCGAACTCGGCCCAGGCCCGGGCCAACATCCGGCAGAACTCCTGCATCGCGTCACAACGCTCCTGGTAGCCCAGACTACTGGGCCAGGCCCATTGCACGCTCAGCGGCACCTCGCCCCATCCCTGGGCAAGTCGCCCGTTTCGGTCTGCCACCGTCACCGCCACGCGGGCACAGATGACCGAGGTAAGCGTCTCGGGCCCGAACTTCAGCGGCACCCGCGTCTGGACGGGCAGGAAGTACAAATTAACGGCACTGGGCCGGACGTCTGTCTGCATAGAACCTCGTTGTTCTGTGGATGGATTTAAGCCGAGACACCCTAAAACGGTGTACCGAAGGTTTATAGGCTGCGCGGGGGCTTGTCAACCGAAAGTTTGGCGGCTGCGCCGCGTGCCGAAGCCGCGGCCCGGGCGCTGCGCTCGGGGCGCGGGCCCTGCCTTGCGAGTGGGTCGGGCACACCCGATGGTGGCGGCCGGCACAGGCCGTTCCCTGCGGGTCAAAGCGGTCTTTTGCGGTTGCGTTGCCGGCGCGAGACTTTATAATCGAAACATGTTTTTTGGGCTGACACAGCTCATCCTGAACCAGGCAACCTCATTGGGACATAGGCACAGGAATCTTCGTCCACAAGCACTGTTGAAATGAAAGGAGTAGGTATGAATGTCAACCGAAAGCTGAAAATGGGGATGATCGGTGGAGGCATCGGCGCTTTCATCGGTGACGTGCATCGCAAAGCCTCCCGCATGGACGGGGAGATCGAGCTTGTGGCCGGAGCATTCGACATCAATCCCAAGAATTCCAAGAAGATGGGCAAGATGCTCTACCTGGACTCCAAGCGCGTCTATGGAGACTACAAAGAGATGATCAAGGCCGAGTTGGCCCTGCCGGAAGGCGAGCGCGTCGACTTCGTGGCCGTGACCACGCCCAACAACTGGCACTTCCCCATCGCCCGCGACTTCCTCAAGGCCGGCTTCCACGTCATGTGCGAAAAGCCCATGACGCTCACCTCGAAAGAGGCCAAGGAATTGCAGAAGCTGGTCAAGAAGAACAAGCTCGTCTTCGGTCTCATGCACAACTACACCGGCTATCCCATGGTCAAGCTGGCCAAGGACATGGTTGCCAAGAAGGACGTCGGCAAAATCCGCAAGGTCGTGGTGCAGTACCCACAGGGCTGGCTGGCCACCGCGATCGAGAAGAGCGGCCAGATGCAGGCCAGTTGGCGCACGGATCCGAAGCAGAGCGGTGCCGGCGGGTGCGTCGGAGATATCGGCACGCACGCGGCCAACCTGGCCGAGTACATCACGGGCCTGAAGATCACGCACATGTGCGCTGAACTGACGACGTTCGTGCCGGGAAGGCCGCTCGACGACGACTGCAACTGCCTGATCAAACTCGAGGGCGGCGCCAAAGGCGTGCTGCACGCCAGCCAGATCTCGCACGGCGAGGAAAATAACCTGGCCATCTGGGTGCACGGCGAGAAGGCCAGCCTCGAATGGCACCAGGAACATCCCAACTATCTGTACGTCCGGCGTCCGAGCAAGCCCGAAGAGGTCTGGAAGCGCGGCAACGACTACGTCGCCGCCTACAGCAAGGCGGCAGCCCGCAACACCCGCCTGCCCGCCGGTCACCCGGAAGCCTTCCTCGAAGCCTTCGCCAACAACTACGCCAACTTCGTCGAGACGGTCAAGTGCAACATCGCCGGCAAGAAGCCCGATGCACTGGCCCTGGATTTCCCCAGCGTCGATGACGGCCTGCGCGGCATGCTCTTCATCGAGACGGTCGTGGCCAGCAGCAAGAGCAAACAGAAGTGGACCGCCATGAAGAAATAGCGGCACGACCACTTTCGCGAAGATACGGCTCGGATCGGCGCGTCCAACAGGACGCGCCGATCCCAGAGCCTTGGGGGATTGCGTGAACCACAGCTCACGTTCGAGTCCGTGGAGGAGGGGAACAGTTTTTGGCAGCCTCTAGCAGGAGTCTCAGCATGAAAGACCAACAGACCAATTCAGACGCGCTCTCACGGCGTAATTTCATCGGAGGGGTGGCAGCGGCCGCCTTGACCGCCTCGGCGGTCACCTCCGGTGCCAGGGCCGCCAGTCAGAGCGGGCGCTTCAAGCTCAAGTACGCTCCCAGCGCCGGGATGTTTCGCAAGCACGCCGGCAGTGACTACCTGGACAACATCAAGTTCATGGCCGACGAGGGCTTCTCGGCCATGTTCGACAATGGCCTGATGGGCAAACCCAAAGACATGCAGGAGAAGATCGCGGCCGAGATGGCCCGGCTTGACATGACGATGGGGCCGTTTGTGATGTACGCCGAATTTGGCAAGCCGACCTTTGTCACCCAGGACAAGGAGTTCCGTGAGTCGATCATCAAGCGGACGAAGGAAGCGGTGGAGGTCGCCCGGCGCACCAACACCAAGTGGACGCTCATCGCGCCCGGCTGCTGCAGCCAGCGTATGGAATGGGACTACCAGACGGCCAACCTGATCGACAACCTGCGCTACTGCGTCGAGATCGCCGAGAAGAATGACGTGGTGATTGTCCTCGAACCGCTGAACTGGTGGGCCAATCATCCCGGCCTGTTCCTCCAGAAGATCCCTCAGACCTATCTCGTATGTCGGGCCGTGAACAGCCCTTACTGCAAGATCGTCGACGATCTGTACCACCAGCAGATCACCGAAGGCAATCTCATTCCGAACATCGATATGGCCTGGGGCGAGATCGGGGCCTTCCATCTCGGCGACAATCCGGGGCGCAAGGAACCCACCTCGGGCGAGATCAACTACAAGAACATCTTCCGGCACATCTACAAGAAGGGCTATGATGGCGTGCTGTGCATGGAACACGGCAAGAGCAAGGGCAACTCGAAGGAAGCCGAGCGTGCCGTTATCGACGCGTACCGCGCGTGCGATGATTTTGAGGTGTGATGCACTGCCGGACCAAGCGTAAATGGTCCCGGGGCAGATCAATGGAAAGGAGCAATCTATGAAGCACCTATCGAGTACCACGTTGGGGAGCGTTTCCCGACGTCAATTCATCAAGGGCTCGGCCGCCGGCATGGCGGCGGTCCTGGCCGGCAAGAACGTGATCTTCGCGGCCGGCGCCAAGCCGAAGTTCCGCGTGGGCCTGATCGGCTGCGGCGGCCGGGGCAACGGCGCGCTCGACAACTGCCATGAGGCCGCCGAGGTCATCGGCGCCGAGCTGGAGGTGGTTGCAACCGCCGACTGGTTCAAGAACAAGGCCGAAGCGACCGGCAAGAAGTACAATGTGCCGGCCTCTCACTGCTTTGGCGGCGCTACCGGCTACAAGAAATTGCTCGACACGAACGTCGACGTCGTGCTGATCGCCACGTCGCCCAACTTCCGCCCCGTTCACTTCGAAGCGGCGGTCAACGCGGGCAAGCACGTGTTCATGGAAAAGCCCGTGGCGGTCGACCCGCCCGGCGGACGCCGCATCATGGCGTCGGGTGAAGTGGCCAAGCGCAAAGGCCTGGCGGTGGTGGCCGGCACGCAACGGCGCCATCAAGCCGGATACCAGCGCATCCACCATGCCGTGCAACATGGCGCGATCGGTGACATCGCCGGCGGCGCGGTCTACTGGTGTGGCGGCGCCCTATGGTATCGCACCAAAGACCCGAACGAATCCGACGCCGACTACATGGTCCGCAACTGGGTCAGCTTCACCGAAATGTCCGGCGATCACATCGTCGAACAGCACGTTCATAACCTCGACGTGGCCAACTGGTACATCGGGCGCACGCCCAACTCCGCCCTCGGCTTCGGCGGCCGGGCCCGGCGCAAAACCGGCAACCAGTTCGACTTCTTCAGCATCGATCTGGACTACGGCGACGGCTGCCGGATTCACAGCATGTGTCGCCAGATCAACGGCACCGACGGCGGCGTGCGCGAGTTCTTCCGCGGCACCCAGGGCGAAACCTGGGGCGGCGGCGGTCTCAAGGCGGCCAAGGAAATCGCGATCCCCGACTTCGACGACCGTAATCCCTACGTCCAGGAACATGTCGATATGCTCAACAGCATCATCGCCGAGAAGCCGATCAATGAAGCCTACAACGTGGCGACCTCGACGCTGACGGCTATCATGAGCCGCATCTCGGCCTACACCGGCAAGCTGGTGCGGTGGAAGGATGTGGTGGAGAACGAGAGCTCGCCGTACTACAACCTGACGCTCAAACCGACGGCCGAAGATTTCGAGACTGGCAACGTCGTGGCCCCGCTGGATGAGATCCCCGCGGTGCCCGGAAAGGCCTAGGGCCAAGCCTCGCGCCTGGGGCAGCGCTTGCTGCCCGTAATGGGACAAAAAGAAAGAAGTCGCATCCCGAAAGGATGCGACTTCTTTTTTTTCACAAATCGCGATCGACGCCGCAATCGCGTGGCGACTCAAGCCTAAGCGATCGACTAATCCAGCGGCACGATTTCCGTGAACTCGATGAACGCTCTTCCCGTCGCCTCGTGCGGCTTGATCGCTCCCACCAGCCCCACCTTGTGACCGATGAGCTCCGTCAAGTCCTTGCCAACCGCTGAGCCGGCCGGGGCCACATAGCAGATCGTCTTGCCCGATTCGTCGAGCACCCGGTAGCGCTGGGCCTGGCCGACCGCCGAAGAATACACACTGGAACTCTGGAGCTTGCCAATCACCGCGAACTTGCCCATGTTCTCGATCTGAGCCAGCCGGGCCGCCCGGGCCTCGCTGATCTTGGCGGTAGTGCTCTCCAACTCCTTGCTCTGCAGTTCGATCTCCTTGGCAACCGTACAGGCCAGTTCGAACCGCTCGACCTGCTTGAGGGTGAAATCCGCATACCGAGCCGCCCGGCCACCGGCCGCGTTCCCCGCGATCTCGGCAAGCTTCTCTTTGATCTCGGCATAGTCCTGCTCGGCCAGGGGCTTTTGACGCTGCTCCTTGACCAGCTTGCTCAAGGCATAGTATTCGTCGAGCAGCTCGGATTCGCCCCGAATCCGCACCTCGGTCGGCGCGGCCGTGGATCCCGCCTCTACCGGCGGCGCCTCCAGAGGCAGAACCTGGGTGGGGGATTCGATCGGCTGGAGGAACTGGCTGCTGACCCAAAGATAGGCCCCTTCCGGAGGAGCAATCTTGTAGTACTCGTCCTTTTCTTCACTCAGCAGTTTCACATGCTGGCCGCGCTGGAGCACAACCTGCTTGCTGATCGAATACATGGGCTCCTCGTAGTCCGACCCGGCGTAAACCCCGGCATTGCTACCCGTGACAATGCCCATCGTGGGGTTCGCCAGATTGATGCTCACGTACTGCATGGCAATCCAGGAGAAGCACCCCGGAGGCGGAACGATGCACGACCAGCCCTGCTGGGTCTTGATCACCTGGACGCGGTCGCCCTTGTAGAGCTTGCCACAGTGATAGAAATTCGTGCCGGGCCCGGAGCGGATGTACACGTCGTTGCCGGTGACATCGGCGATATACGCGCCGGCAGGCTCCTGAATCTCAGGGGTCGTGGGCGTTTCCGCGGGCAAATTCACCTCCTGCTGCGCCCATCCGGTACCGGAGAAAACCAGAACTGCTATGCATAGCAGAATCATCACGGGACGCCCCCCCCACACTGTTCGCGCGGCACGCTCCACAGAATCCATGCGAGCTCGCATATTTTTGCCTCCTATACTGATGTTCCCATCGATGAGTTAGGAACGACCCCCTGGCAGGGCGATCCGTCAAGGGGAAGATTACCGGTCCGGCCCGCCGTTGTCAACCCTGAAGTCGCGTTTCCACGCGGTAACTGGCGAAAAAGCCGCCTAACCGGCCCGCAAGCGCGCCAGTTCGTCCCGGCACATCTTCATCTGGGTCTCATCGGAGAGCCGTTCGGCCGCCCGCTGTAGATGGCGGACCGCCTCGTCGGGCTTATGTAGATAACGGGAGTAGAGTATGCCGACCATCAGCTCCACCTGCTCGGCGTGCTCGTAGTTGCCGTAATGGGTGAGAAACTGTTCGTAGGCCCAGGCGGCCTCAGACGACCGCTGGCTGCTGGCCAACTGGTTGGCGATATCGAGCAGATACTGGCGGGGCAACACTTGTTCGCTGTCGACTTTCATCAGGTCGACGTACAGATTGGCCGCCTCGGCCAGATTTCGCTGCTCCACCCGCTGGCTGAGCGCGGCCCGCAGGTTCCGCACTTCCACTTCCTTCTGCTTCTCAACCACCGTCTTCTTCACTTCTCGACCGGGCCCCGGGCGATGCACCGCCGAGCTTCCGAACGGATCGTACCCGCCTGCGACGGCATCCCGGTAGTGGCGTCGGCGATTCCACTGTCTAATCATGCTCCAAAGGTCGAAGTTGTTGCTGCTGACGAGCCGCGTAGCCAGGAGAAGCAGGGTCACAAAAATACCGAAACCATAGCCGGCTAAGTGGGCATTGTAGGCGATATTGCTGTGCCCCCGGGCCAGGACATTGTCCAGGAAGATCAGTTTCAACAGAATGAAATACAGCGCCGGCACCTCGATCGTGCCAATGAAGAAGAACCAATAGACAATCGTCAGGAGCGTCTGCGGAAACAGGACGAGGTAGGCCCCCGTCACCGCGGCCACGGCCCCACTGGCGCCCATGACCGGTATGGCCGGCATGGCCGGGGGCCCCGCCTGAGACAAGGCATGGCCCAAGCCGCTGAACGCAGCACTGCACAGGTAGAAGGCGGTGTAGGCCAGATGGCCCAGCTTGTCGTTGACGTTCTTTCCGAACAGATACAGGATGAAGAGATTGAAGAAAATGTGCCAGAAGTCGGCATGCAGGAAGGCGTACGTCACAAACGTCCACCAAGGCGACTCCTTGGGCCTGAGCATGAACTCATCGACCCACGGGCGATACCCGACCGTGCCGGTATTGGGGTCAATACCGAATTGGAGCACAAACACCAGAATATTCACGGCGATCAGCGCATAGTTGGCGTAGGGAGTCCGTCGCGGCTGAATGCTCGTTCGAATCGGTAACAGCATATGGAAGACAACTCAATACAGACAGATTCAGAAGACGACACTAGAGCCCGGTCATTCTAATGGCCCGGGTCCGCACAGGCAAGGGCGAAAAAGCGGCTCTGCGACCCGCAGGGCCAGCCCCTAAATCTCACGATGAAAACCCTTTCCCTGGCCGCCAAATCCTGATAAATAGTGACCTTTACCCCCGCGCAAACCAGATGATGACGATAAATACGTCGGAGGCTCCATGAGAGAAGAGACGCTTCAGACACGCAGACGCAACATCCGACGCCAACTGCGTCAACGGGACATTGACGCCTTGCTTCTCACCAAATCGGTCGACGTCACCTATCTCACGGCCTTTGCCGGGCACGACAGTTGGGCGCTGCTCACCACGAACTCGATGTACCTGATTACGGACAGCCGTTACACCGAGCAGGCCCGCAAGGAGTGCGTCCAGACGACCATCGTAGAGCGTCGGGGGGCCATCGCCGAGGCCACCGGCAAGCTCGTACGTAGGCTCAAATCCCTCAGAAGCATTGCTTTGAGCCGATCGATCTCCCTGGCAGCCTATGAAACGTTGAAGAAGAACATCGCGGTCCCCCTCAAGAAAGTGGACGGAATCCTGGAGGCGGCCCGGAGTGTCAAGGACAGCGGGGAAATGGCCGCGATCAAGGCCGCCGCCAACAC
>Ga0272443_10000536_pt1 | contig 68429 bp, 74 predicted proteins | sample SSMAcet12_FD_193581 | JGI IMG/M metagenome (GOLD analysis project Ga0272443, IMG submission 193581) | Marine sediment archaeal communities from Little Sippewissett salt marsh, Falmouth, MA, United States - SSM-Acet-12 | ecosystem: Environmental > Aquatic > Marine > Wetlands > Sediment ...
CCTCTTCCGGGCGATGATGGACGCTCTCACCCATGTTAAGGGTGAAGTCGACACCATCAGTTTTCCGGAATCCGAGTTTCAGTTTGATGGAAAAGGGCGCTGGGTAATCGTTCATGTCACGACCACCAAAGCGGAGATTTATGAGGTCTTCGTCTATATGGTTAAAGGCAGCGGCGGTTCCTGGCAATCAATCGAATCGTTTGTAACACAGGAAGGGAGCTGGACAATGTCCACTCAAAAATTCGACGCTCGTAATATCAAGTACTACAGCTCCGACAATCGGAGCACCTGGGGCCAACGTAATGCCGACGCCGTCGGTCACTTGAACGCCGGTCGTCAGTTCCGGATCATTGGTGAGCAGCTCGATCAGCTCTCGGACGATTATGTTCTGACTGTTGGGGATTTGTACGATTACGACCTTTCGGTTGAAATCGCCATTCCGCAGGGTCGGGATGAAGCCGAATGGGAATATTTTTCCTTCCCGTTCCGCATTTTCATTCAGACCACGGGTCAGGAATTCAAAGGCTTCACCGGGTTTATCCCCGGAGATGACCAGCAAGATTCCTTCTGGGAAACCTCAGTCGGCTCCATAACCGAGTTCCGTGCCTGGCTCACCGAAAACTTTGGCGAGCAGTGCCTCGGTTTATTCGACACCGGGTGGCTGAAATACTCAGCTCGCACCTGGACATACGAAGTCGCCGGTGTGCCGATTGAAGTTGGTTTTCGGGAAAACCGTCACCAGCTTCAGCTGGCTGACGAATATATCAAAAAATTCGGCCATTGGCCAACCTCGGTTGAAGATGTCCGCAAGGACAACCCGAGCAACCGCTTCCGGGCGCTGGAGCTGGTGATTTTCTACCACCTTCGTCAGTGGTCAGATCGTGTTTCACACTTGTCCAGCTGGATCGCTGGCAATACTGAAAATTCGGTGATGCCCAATTGGAGCTTTGGTTTTACGACCGAAGACCTCCTGGCAGCAGTCCGCGCTTTCAGTGAAGATCCGGTTGCAGTCAAGACCACTCCGGTCAGCTGGCCCAATGGTCAGGGGACTGACTATCGCGATAGATTTGTTTATCGCGACCCAGAAACTGGGAAGATCTTCAAGGCTACACGCAAGAAGAGCTTCAACACCTGGCCACACCAATTATTTGGCGGGGATGAAAACTTCAGCGGCGATGCTGAGGCTTATCGCCAGATGTGGGGCTAGTTAGTGAGCCTTAGGGCTCAATCGGGCAGGGGAAATATGTTTTTGATCTCGCATCATGCGAATCTCAAACCTCTGTTTTCCTTGCCCAAGTTTTTTCTTCTAACCACCAACCTGGCTTGAAGATCAAGGGCAAGACTTTTCAAGTCAGATTTGTGGTTATAATTTCTTAATAATTTCGGTTTGACACTTCCCAAACATAGTAGTATTTGTTTGGTTTGTGTTGTCCGACGTCGTTTATTCTATAGAAGTTTAAATCTCCTTCACATTCCTCTTGACCTAGAGATTCCCAGATTACAGGCATTGTTTCTCGGTAAAAATGTCCCCACTCAATATTTTCAGATGGGATGTCTACGGACAACTCGCCCCAAGAATCAGTTCCTCCTCTATACCAAAAACGGGCTAGTGGAGCAGGCAAATTAAAAATAAGCATGACACTGTTTTCTGCTGGTTGCCACCAGCCTAAATCATTTTCTTTTGCAAATTTTTGTGCAGCTTCACCTTGTTTTATTTCAAACCGGGGCAGATCATACCCCTTTTCTTTCATTTTGCTAATTATTCTCGGATTGAGCGCGTCAGATTTACGGCTATTTGAATAACCGTCCATAAGCTCATGCATATGATCTTGAAAAGCTAAGCTTGTTTCTCTTGCAAAATCTGCAGTAGTATTTATTGCGGCTTGTGTTTCAGTAGAAATGTTAGGGTCGGTTTGAATACTTATTTCAATATCGGACAATCGCTCTGTTTTGTTTTTTGTATCCTCTGGAGATTTTCCAGTTACAAATTCTTCAGCTTCGTTTCTGTCTCTAATTCCAACTTGAGCACCAATTTCTCTAATTAAATTCTCAGGAATATCTGTCATTTATGTGGGTGGTCTTTTCCGGGAAGATCTATGGTTTCGCCATGCATATGCACATCCTTAGATTCACAGACCCGGCACATTAAAGGCTCTGATTTTATCTTACAAATCGGACACATAAACACTCCATCTACTTCTTCAACCTCGTTAGATTGGCAGGTGTTACACAAAAAAGCAACATCCTCTTGAGAAACTTCTCCGCAATTTGGGCAAATGAATTTTGCTTTGATGCTTTCATCCATATCTTTTTATATAACAAAAATGCGAACTTTTAAACTCTTGACAAAATACTTTCCGTTTGTTTAAATAGTTTTGCTTTTAAGCACTTGACAAAGATAAGTGCTAAATTATAATAACAATTACGAACATGGCAAAGGCAAAGACTAAAAAAATAAATCTACAGCCAACCGCGGGGTATCTTTTGATTGAGCCTCAAGAAGCACAACAGAAAACAGAGTCTGGAATTTATTTGCCTGACAACGCTGAAGGTGAAAAACCACAAAAAGGAACAGTTTTAGCTGTTGGTCCTGCAGAGATTACCGATAGCGGCAGTGAGAAAAAATCTCCTGTTAAAGTAGGCGACGTGGTGGTTTACAAAAAATGGGGTGGATCAGAAGTAAAAATCGAAGGTAAGGAGTATTTATTTTCGAAGTTTGATGATGTACTTGCAATTGAGCGGTAATCTAATAAACTAATATCTTATAACTAAAATGGCAAAACAATTAAAATTTTCAGAAGAAGCACGAAAATCACTTTTGGTTGGTATTGATGCTGTTGCCAAAGCTGTTGTTACCACATTAGGCCCAAAAGGTCGAAACGTAGCTTTGGATAAAAAGTGGGGAGCTCCAAGTATTGTTCATGATGGTGTTTCGGTTGCTAAAGAAATCGAGCTTGAAGACCCGTTTGAAAATATGGGTGCCCAGATCGTAAAAGAGGCTGCAAGTAAAACTAATGACGCAGCCGGCGATGGAACCACAACTTCAACTCTTTTGGCCAGCGAGATGTCGAAACTGGGAATGAAAAATATTACGGCTGGCGCAAACCCTATGATTGTGAAACGTGGGATGGAGATGGCAGTTGAAGCTGCTGTAGCGGAACTTAAAAAGATAGGTAAACCAATTAAAGGGAAAGAAGAAATCGAACAAGTAGCAACGGTTTCAGCTGGATCCGAAGCTATAGGTAAAAAAATAGCCGAAGCTCTAGAAAAAGTTGGGCGTGATGGTGTTGTAACTGTGGAAGAGGGGCGTGGTTTTGATATCGAAATTGAATATAAGGAAGGCATGGAGTTTGACCGCGGTTATGCTAGTCCTTATTTTGTAACCAATACTGAAAAAATGGAAACCGAGATTGACGATGCTCATCTTCTTCTGACAGACAAAAAGATCAGCAACATCCAAGATTTGTTGCCTTTCTTGGAAAAATTTGTAAAAGTCAGCAAGAACCTCGTAATCATCGCTGATGATATTGAGGGTGAGGCTTTGGCAACACTTGTTGTTAACAAACTTCGTGGAACTTTTAATGTTTTGGCACTTAAAGCTCCTGGATTTGGCGATCGTCGAAAAGAGGTTTTGCAGGATATTGCAGTTTTGACCGGTGGTACTGTTATTTCTGAAGACACCGGACGAACTTTTGAAAGTGTTGAGGTCGCAGATTTAGGGCAGGCAGATAAAATCTGGTCTGATAAAGAAAACACTCGAATTATCGGTGGTGCTGGTTCTTCTTCTGAGATCAAAGCTAGAATTGCGCAAATAAAAACTCAGATCGAAGATACAGATTCGGAGTTTGATCAGGAAAAATTACAAGAGCGCTTGGCAAAACTTTCGGGTGGGGTAGCTCAAATTAATGTCGGAGCGGCAACAGAGGTAGAGTTGAACGAGAAAAAGGAACGAGTTAAAGACGCAGTGGGGGCAACAAAGGCTGCAGTAGAGGAAGGGATCGTTCCTGGAGGAGGCGTTGCTCTTCTCAAAACTAGAAAAGCTGTGGATAAAGTTAAATCCGATGTTAAAGATGAGCAGGTAGGAATTGATATTGTTAGAGCTGCACTTGAACAGCCAATCCGATGGCTCGTTAAAAATGCAGGTGAAGATGATGGTTATATTTTAAACAAGATCATTGAAAGTGATAAAGCTGATTTTGGTTATAATGTGATTACAAACAAATTTGGCTCTATGTATAAATTTGGAATTTTGGATCCACTAAAAGTTACTCGATCGGCTCTCCAAAATGCAGCCTCAGTGGCCCAGATGGTCTTAACTACCGAGGCATTAGTTACTGATATTCCAGAGAAAGAAGAACCTCAAGCTCCTGGTGGTGGTATGCCCGGAATGGGAATGTAAAAAAGGCGGTTGAACTAGTCTTTCCAACTAGCTATTATTGAAATATGCCCACAAATAAACAATCCTCTAAACGTATGCGACCAGTAATCGAAGAGATTGTTGATCAGCCAGAACAAAACAGCTCTCAACCAGATTCTCAACAAGAATTGGAACAAGAACACGATCCTAAATTGGCAGAAGAAAAGGCACAGGAATTTATTTCTCAACCTCCACCGTCTCGTTCAAGCCAGAGCAAAACAAATTTTAAATTAATTTTGCTCATAACCATAATAACAGCCCTTATTGTCGGGTTTGTTGCTGGTGGAATATATGTGTATTTTTCTGGACTTTCTGATGCAAACCAGACAGTTGTAACTCCAACTCCTACACCAGAAAGCAGTAAAACCCCAGCTCCGACTCCAGCCCTTACCCCAACTCCAGAACCAGTTGAGCCATCAGAGTATTCAATCAGTGTTTTAAATGGAAGCGGGCGAATTGGGGCAGCGGGAGAGCTGTCTCAAATTCTGGAGGACGGTGATTATGTAGTAGATAATATTGGGAATGCTAGTCGGTATGATTTTGAGGAAACAGTGGTTCAGCTTACACCAGATGTTCCCGCCAGCTTAGGTTTACAGCTAAAGACACTGCTTTCAGATTCATATGAGGTAATAGTTGGCAAAGAACTTGCAGAGAATAACCAATATGATGTGGTGATTACTGTTGGTTCAAGCTTGGCAAAATAGTGAACGGGTTGAACGGCCTGCCGTTTTGGCGGGTTTCAAGATGCAAATGATCTCCTGTAGAGCGTCCAGTTGAACCAATTTCACCGATTTTTTCTCCCGCCTCAATTTTTTGCCCTACTTCAACAGAAATCGTGCTTAAATGAGCATAAAGACTTTCTAAACCGCTTCCGTGGTCAATTAAGACTGCGTTACCGTAGGCATAGCGAGAATATTGTATGTTGTTGACGACCCCTTTTAGAATCGCTCTCACAGGTTCTCCGGTTATTCCCTCAAAGTCTAGACCAGGATGAAAAAAGTAATACCCTTGATTAATAACTACCTTGTCAACAGGGTAAGAAACGCTTTTTTCAGTTTTGAAGTTTTTGGCTATTTGAGTGTTTATGATAGCAGTCTCAGGCTCGATATTTTGATCAATCGATTTTGGGATAAAAGCAGAAACAGCCATCAAAAAAGTTAAGTTTGTGCCTAAAATTCTTTTGACGTGTTTATGTTCAAACATGCATCTAAAAAAGCGACTTAGTTTGCTTCCACGTCGAATACTCCGAAGCTGGTTGAAGAAATTGAGCGGTTCGGTATCTGCTTTCGGCGTAAGCATCAAGCTGATATTGTTTTTACTCATATATCTCTGGATTATCTCCCTTAAAGGGGGTTCCCCAGAGTTAGTGTTAGGCAGAAAAAAACCTGCTTTTAGCAGGGTGGCCAATTATATGTGCATTTATTAAAGATGTCAAGCTTGTAACAATAATTTGCTATATTAAAAGCAGGGGGTGATTAAAAATGAAAAAGAAAGATTGGCAAATGCTTTCACAACTACTAATGGCAACTGCTGCAATTTCTGTGCTTTTATCTGGTGTTGGGTATTTGGGTAACGATATTTGGCTGGCTTCAACACAATGGATGTTGATGGCTGCAGTTTTTGCGCTTTTTGGTCTTTATACACGGATGAACGCTTGAAGCAGTTTCTTGTTGCTGATGGGAGCTTGGAGTATGATAAATCTAATGAGGCTTAGAAAATATCTGTTAAGTGTGGCAGCTTCGCTTGTAATTATAACGCCTGGTGGTGAGGTTTATTGGCAGGTTTTGGGAGAGTCGACTTATGAAATTACAAAAATTGCTGATATACAGTCGGCTTCAGATAAAACTCAAGTTTCTCTCCAAAATCGTCAAGATTCGGTTGTTGTAACCGTTACTTCAGAAACAGGATCTTCAGAAGCGGAAATTAAAAACTTTGAAGACAATTTAGTTGAAATTCAGGCTGAAACTGCACCACAACAAGTTAACATAAGAAAACAGGGCAATAATTTAGTTTTGCAACAGCAAGATGTTTTGGCCTCAACTAATTTGAGTTTAACGGTTGATGCGGAAAGAAAAAAAATTCTAGTTGAAACTAAAACAGGAAAGCAGTATCTGGGGCGATTGCCAAAAGAGGTTCTACAAACATCTATTTTAGCCGATTACCTAACGGAGGAAAGTTTAAGTCGTCTTGAGCTTTCTGAAGACGAAGATGGGCAAGCAGTATATTTATTATCTGGAGAAAAGCAAATAAAACTTTTGGAAATAATCGAGTTTTCTGTTCCGGTTGAGCTATCAATTTCGGCGACAACTGGAAAAGTATTGAAAGTGCAGCAGCCTTTGTGGTTGCCCTTTTTTGATCTTATAAGTTAAATTATGCAAGTTACAGTTTTTAATAATACAACCTCATTTTTTGGAAAGAAGCTGGGAGACTATCTGGATCAAAAAGGAGTTTCTTATGATGAGAAATTTATTGACCAAGACGATGACGCTCGCAAGCTTTTGTCGGAGAAGTCGGGCGGTTTTTTAGGTGTACCTGTTTTGATTGTTGATAAAGATGGAGAAACGCAAAAAATTATTGGTTTTGATAAAATGAAAATTGATAAGGTTCTAGGCTTAAATTAAGAAAATGATACTTATAAATTTTAAAACTTATTTGCAATCAACTGATCAGCTGGGCAAAGCTTTGGCTCAAAAGTTGGATGATGTTGCAGCAAACTCGAAAGTGCCAATAGTTATCTGCCCTCAAGCGTTTGATTTAAAAGATATGTTAAGCTTTAACCACCTAAAAGTGTGGCTTCAACATGTAGATCCGGAATCTCAAGGTCAGGCAACCGGTTTTATTGTGCCAGAAATAGCTAAACAAATAGGAGCTGCCGGAGTTGTTCTTAATCACTCTGAACACAAGCTTGAGTTTGAATTACTGCAAAAAACGGTTAAGCGAGCCCGAGAAGCTAATCTTAAAATCTTAATTTTTGCTGCAGATCCTGCTGAAGCCAAAAAAGTGTCTGATTTGCAACCGGACTTTATTGGTTATGAGCCCCCGGAGCTTATTGGTAGCCAAGACACTTCGGTGGCCGAAGCCAAGCCGGAGGTAATAAGTAAAGTTGTTGAGGCGGTTGACACGCCTGTTTTAGTTGGAGCTGGAGTTAAAAACAGTAAAGACGTAAAAGTTTGTTTGGAACGTGGAGCTGCCGGAGTTGCTTTGGCGTCTGGTATTGTTAAAGCCGAAGATCCGGCAGCAGTTTTAGCTGATTTATTGTCAGCATTTTAATTATGAAAATATATATTGCCAGCGACCATGGGGGATTTTATTTAAAAGAAGAATTAAAAAGCTTTTTGGAAAGTAAGAAATATAATGTGGTTGACATGGGTAACAAAAATTTTGAAAAAGCTGATGATTATCCCGATTTTGTTTTACCGCTTGCTCGTAAAGTTTCAAAATCTCGAGGTGGATTGGGTATTGTTTTAGGCAGAAGTGGAATTGGTGAAGCGATTGCAGCCAATAAAGTTAAAGATGTGCGTGCTGCACTCTGTTGCAATCTCAAAATGGCACAAAAGGCCAGAGAACATAACCACGCTAATGTCTTAAGTCTTGGTGCAGATTATATTAGCTCTACAACTGCAAAAGATGTTGTGCTTGAATTTTTAACAACCCATGTTTCTCAGGCTGCTCGCCATAAACGAAGGGTAAAAAAAATTAAAAAACATGAAACTGCCTATTTTAAACGAACTTAAATATACGGGAAAAAATGTTTTTGTTCGACTTGATACAGATATTGCCATAGAGAATGGCCAAATTAAAGAATTTGCGCGAGTGGAATCTTCATTGCCCACTCTTTTTGATTTGCTCAGTAAAGCCAACAAATTAATATTAGCAGGCCATAGAGATCGGCCTGGTGGGCATTATAATCAAGATTTAAGTTTGCAACCGCTGGTAGATTATTATGCGAAAGAACTAAACACCAAAATAGAATTTATTCCTTTCATACCTTATCTGGAAGAGTTTAAATCCAGCTTTTATCAGCAAGTTGATGGTTCAAGCTCAGAAGTGTTTCTTTTGGAGAACCTCCGTTTTTGGACTGGAGAAAATGATAATAATTCTGATTTTATAGATGTTTTGTCTGGAATATCGGATTGTTTCGTAAACGAGGCGTTTGCCAGCAGTCACCGAAGTACGGCTTCAATTGTTGGGGTTGCCCAAAAAATTGAAAATAAAGCTGTCGGTAAAAGATTTGAGATCGAGATTAATAATTTAAATAAAATCTTAGAAGAGCCCCAGCGTCCGGTGGTGGGGATATTGAGTGGAGTTAAAGAGGACAAACTTAAGTATTTGGATGGCTTTTCTCAATTTTGCGATACTGTTTTAGTTGCAGGTAGGCTTCCAGCCTATTTGGAGGATAAAGCTGTACCTAAAAATGTTGTGGTGGCGCGACTTATTGCTGATAAAGAAGATATTACAGTTAATTCTGTTGAGGTTTTTGAGCAACATCTTAAAAAAGCGGGGACGATTGTAGTGGGTGGACCTGTGGGAAAGTTTGAAGACGAAGGCCACCTTCTTGGTACTCAACGCGTGTTTGATGCTGTAGCTAATTCTAAAGCTTTTACGGTGGCTGGTGGTGGTGATACTGTGCATGCGCTTAACAAGCTTGGTTTGCAAAAAAAACTCAACTGGGTCAGCATCGGAGGTGGTGCTATGCTTGAATATTTGACCACCAAAACCCTTCCTGGTATTGAGGCTTTGATCTAGCCGTAGTACTCTTTAATTATGGTAAACATAGGTATCAATGGATTTGGTAGAATCGGAAGATTAGCAACACGAATAGCGCTTACAAAACAATCCGGTAATGTTAGCTTAAAAGCTATAAATACTTCAGGTAGTATGGATGTTTCCGGCTGGGCGCATCTTTTGAATCACGACACCATGTATCGTCGATTTGAAAAAGAAGTCGTAGCGGAGCAGCTTAAGCCCGCCAAAGAAGCCAGTGACGAAGATCCGTTAATAGGTTACCTGAAGATAAAGAACCAAGATGAAAAAATCGCGATTACAGCACAGAGGGATCCTAGTAAAATTCCCTGGGGACAGTTCGGAGCAGAGGTAGTAATTGAGTCTACAGGTGTTTTTCGTACCGAAGAGGATGCTAAGAAACATGCTCAAGGTGGGGCAAAAAGGGTTGTGATCTCGGCCCCTGCTAAAGGTGATAATGTAGGCACTTATGTTTTGGGTGTTAATGAGTATGATGGTCAAGCAACAGTCTTAAATAATGCCAGCTGTACGACAAACTGTGTAGCTCCAGTCGCTGCGGTCATGCATGCTAAATTTGGGATTAGAAAGGCAATGATGACTACAATTCATGGCTATACGGATGATCAAAACCTACAGGATAATTCACATAAGGATATGCGTCGGGCTCGAGCAGCAGCCGAGAACATTATCCCCACAACAACCGGGGCGGCACTTGCAACTACAGAAACAATTCCTGAGTTAAAAGGCCTTTTTGATGGTCGTGCTTTGCGAGTGCCGGTTGCTACAGGATCCATTACTGATTTTACGCTTCTTCTGAACCGTGAGGCGTCTGTCGAAGAAGTAAATCAAGCGTTTCGGGATGCAGCACAAAATCCTTTATACAAGGGTATTTTGGCGGTCACCGAGGACGATCTTGTCAGTAGTGACATTATTGGCAGGAGCGAATCGACAATTGTGGATCTGGGGCTTACCCAGATTGTTGCTGGGGATATGGTTAAAATATTTGCTTGGTATGACAATGAGTGGGGTTATGCAAATCGCCTTGTTGAGCAAGTTATTCGTGTTGGGCAAAAACTTGGCACACCCCAAGCTCCTACGGATCCAATCACTCTTTCGTTTAAGCAAAACCCTTGAACCCAAACCCTTCTTAAACTAAATTGATATTTCCGATATATTAATAATATGAAGATTGTTCCAGCCATACTTACAGATAATCCACAAGAGCTAAAACGACTCGTCAACTTAGCGGAAGAGCACTTTGATCAAGTGCAGATCGATGTTTTGGATGGTAAGTTTGCCGACAATGAAACCATTGACCCTTCGGTTCTTGCCTATGTTGAAACCAACATGAATCTTGATTTTCAACTAATGGTGCAAAAACCTGTCAGTTGGGTTGAAAAGTGTATACGCGCTGGAGCCTGGCGAGTTGTCGGACATATCGAAGAGATGGAGGATCAATTTGAGTTTGTTAAAAAAGTTACAGAGTCTGGTGTGAAAGTTGGCTTGGGATTGGATTTGGATACAGAAATTCACAAAATTCAACGGAAACTTATTGGAGATGTTGACGCAATTGTTGTTATGAGTGTAGCTGCTGGATTTGGAGGGCAAACTTTTAATGATTTTGTATTGGAAAAAATTGAACAGTTGGCAAGGCTGAAAAAGTCGGAAGGATATAATTTTCAAATAGTTGTAGACGGAGGGGTAACGCTTGAGCATATGGAAGATCTGGCAGCTATGGGTGTAGACGAAGTAGTAATCGGAAAACGTCTTTTTGAGGGAGATGTTGACGATAATATTGCTAAATTCGCCGAAGCCGCGGGAGAGTGATATGACAAAACAAAAAGATTTAAAGATGATTCCAAAAAAAGAAAAAGCCAAGATTAAGCGTTCTTTTGTCAAAAATGTGGCTTTTTTTGGTGATGCGAATATTGCTGAAAGTGATCCTGTTTACAAACAGGCGTTTGAAGCAGCAAAGGATTTGGCAGGTCGAGGTTACACCATTGTTAATGGTGGAGGTCCTGGAGTAATGAATGCCTCTACTCAAGGGGCAGAGGAAGTTGGTGGTGAAACGATCTCTGTCACTTTTTATCCGAAAGACGCCCCAGGGTTTGAAGGAAAATATTTAGGAAATGTTACAGATGAAGAAATTGTAACCAGTAATTATATTGAAAGAATGTTTAAGCTTATGGAACACGCTCATCTTTTTATAATTTTCAAAGGAGGTAGTGGCACAATGAGTGAGTTTGGAACAGCTTGGGTGCTGGCCAATATTTATTACGGACATCATAAGCCATTTATTTTGTATGGAGACTTTTGGGTTGAGATTATTGATGTTTTAAAAAATAACTTGAATATCGATCAGCAGGAGCTGTCGGTTTTTGAAATAGTTGATAAAGTTTCAGAGATTTATCCAACAATTCAGCGATTTGAGAAAAATGCAAGAAAAAGCAAACAAGCTTCGAGCTGATGCTCTTAAGGCTATTTTTAAAGCTGGCTCGGGACATTCGGGCGGGAGCCTAGGTGCTGCCGATATAATCGCCGCGCTTTATTTTAAAATCATGAATCATGATGCAAGCAATCCCGACTGGGAGAGTCGAGATCGGTTTGTTTTATCCAACGGTCATGTTTGCCCTATTTTGTATGCAGCCTTGGCAGAGGCTGGTTACTTTGATGGTAAGAAATTGAGTAGTCTTCGGCAGCTGGGCAGTCCTTTACAAGGTCACCCTGAACGGGAAAGGTTGCCCGGGCTTGAGACTACTTCGGGGCCGTTGGGTAGCGGTCTTGCACAAGCAGCTGGTATAGCTGCAGCAGCAAAGTTAGGTCAAAAACGCTATCGAGTGTTTTGTTTGACTAGTGATGGGGAACACAATGAGGGAAATCATTGGGAGGCGGTCATGTTTGCCTCCAAATACAAACTTTCTAACTTGACTGTGTTTGTAGACCGTAATTTTCAGCAGCTCTCAGGACCGACTTCAGAAATTATGCCTATTGAATCATTGACAACCAAATATAAAGCCTTTGGTTGGAACACTGTTAATATCAGTGGTCACGATTTTTCTGAAATTGAAAAGGCAGTAGAATTAGCACGCCGTTGTTACCAAAATCCAACAGCAATTATTGCCAAGACAGTGATGGGTAAGGGGGTATCTTTTATGGAAAATGATCACAAGTGGCATGGCAAGGCACCGAACAAAGATCAATTAAAACAAGCCTTAAAGGAGTTGAATGCTAAATAAAGACATAAATCCAAACATTTTTAAAAGAAATATTGACAAAAAATCTTTGCGCGATGGTTTTGGAAATGGGTTGTTGATTTCAGCTGGCAATAACAAGGACATTGTGGTCTTAACTGCTGATCTTGAAGAATCAACTCGAGTGGTCGACTTTAAGAAAAAATATCCTAAGAGATTTTTTGAAGTGGGAGTGGCTGAGCAGGGTCTGGTTACTATCGCAAGTGGTATGGCTAGTGCCGGTAAAATTCCATTTGTGACCTCTTTTGCAGCATTTAGCCCCGGGCGTAATTGGGAGCAAATCCGGACCACAATCGCCCTGAATAACGTACCTGTTAAGATTATTGGCAGCCATGCGGGCTTAAGCGTTGGTGAGGATGGGGCTACACATCAGATGCTCGAAGACATTGCCCTTATGCGGGTGTTACCTAATATGCAGGTTGTCGCCCCAATCGATTATGAAGAAACCAAGAAAGCAGTGATTGCGATATCAAATATAGACAGTCCTACATATTTGCGCTTTTCTCGGTCCACATCAACCCTTATTACTACGGAAAAAACAAAGTTTGAAATTGGTAAGGCTTATACTCTTTGGGAAGAAAAAGATCCGGCTGTTGCGATTATCGGTTGTGGACCGCTTTTGTATGAAGCACTAAAGGCTGCTAGAGCACTTAGCAAGTCAGGTATTTCTAGTTTAGTCATAAATAGCCATACAGTAAAACCTCTTGATGAGCAAACCATTGTTCGTGCTGCTCGTACTGCCGGAGCTGTTGTTACCGTTGAAGATCATCAAACTGCTGGGGGGCTGGGGTCGGTGGTGGCTGAGGTGTTAGCACAAAACTTTCCGGTGCCAATAGAATTTATTGGCGTTTTAGGTCGCTTTGGTCAATCAGGCGCTCCAGCTGAGCTTTATAAAGAATACGGCATGACTAAAGAAGATATTGTTAAGTGTGTTAAAAAAGTACTAAGACGTAAAAATTTGTAATTTGTTGTAAGATGGAAATATCTTTTCTGTTATGCAGAAGAATTTTGTTTGGAAATTCTTAAAATTCTGTGCGATATTTTTTGGCTTCTTTTTTTTGTCAACAGTAAAGGCGCAGGCTTCAACTAAATTAATTCTTCATCAAATGGTCGGAGGCAACAGCATTCAGCCAGAGGAAATTGCTTCTAATATAAACTGGATCGAGCAAAATCGTGAATTTCTTGATGGTGTTGTCTTAAACGTTCGAAATGTCTCCGGCAACATAATGACCAACACTCCGATTTCTTACTCAACTGTTGATTCCGCTCTTTCATCAATCAAAAATCTTAATTCCTCTGTTTTAAAAGATAATTTTGTTATTGTTTTTAATAATAAGCCTGCCGACCCTTTCGATGATTGGTCTGGTTGTATCCAAAATTGGAAAACTCTTGCTCGTGCTGTTAAGGCGGCTGGTCTTGCTGGGATTATTTATGATGACGAGCAGTATTCAGGTTTTACCTATTGGTCAAATTATCCCGACAATATTGATTATCCAGAGAAAAGCCTTACCGAGTATGAAGCTCAAGTTAGACTTCGTGGCCAACAAATTGTTCAAGCTATTACTTCCGAATTCTCTGATATTGTTTTGCTTCAGCTTCATAGTCCTGCCATTTCGGATCCAAATGCGCCCAGACCTCTTTTCCCAAACTATTCTCATGCTAACGAACTTAAGGGGCCTTTCTTTGTTGGTTTGACTCAAGCTAGAGGCTCTGCCACCATCGTTGATGGTGGCGAACTGTACGCTCTTCGTTCTGTTGATGATTTTTCTCTCGCTTATAATTATATGAAATACACCATGCCTCAAGTGGCAACCTTTGTTCCTGATAGTTTTCGCTCTCAGTATTCTCAAAACGTCAGTATTTCTTTTGGTGTTTACAACAAAACTTATCACGATGTTTATTTAATGAACGCCTCTATTATTAAACCTACTGTTTACAATGCTCTTAGTAGAGCGGATGACTATGTTTGGCTTTATTTCGAAAATACAGATCTTGTGGTGCCCGAAGGGATCGGGGAGGATTGGGTTAATTCTCTTTCGGAGGCAAAGGCAGAGTATTTGGTAGGAGCAGGGACTGGGCCTTCTGAGGCTTGTTTTGGAGATGCAAATGCAGACAAAAAGGTAGATGGAGTTGATTATGTAATTTGGCTTCAGAATTATGGGGGCTCAGTTTCTGAAGGATGCAGTAAAGGAGATTTCAACGCAGACAAAAAGGTAGATGGAGTTGATTATGTAATTTGGCTTCAGAATTACGCTGGATAGTTTGATCGATAAAGTGTTAAATTATAGTAATGAACTTGCAAGAGGTGGCTCAAACCTTAGTTTCTAACAACAAAGGGATTTTGGCAGCCGATGAGTCCGAGGGTACGATTCAAAAGCGCTTTGAAAGTGTTGGGGTTGAGAATACTGAGGAAAACAGAATTAAATATCGTCAATCTATTTTCTCAACTCCGAATTTAGAAAAATATATAAGCGGCGTGATTTTGTTTGATGAAACTGTTTGGCAAGAAACAAGCGATGGAACATCTTTACATGATCTTCTGAGTCAAAGAGGAATAATGCCTGGTGTTAAGGTAGATGAGGGCAAGGACCCAGCTCCTGATTCTCCAAAGGAATATGTCACCAAAGGTCTTGGCGGACTTTCAGATCGTCTTCATAAGTATCATACACATGGAATGAAATTTACAAAATGGCGTGCTGTGACAATCATTGATGAGGGACTGCCTACAGAAGCTGTGTTAAAAGAAAATGCTAAGAGGTTGTCGGAATTTGCCAAACTTAGTCAAGAATATCATCTGGTGCCAATTGTTGAGCCGGAGGTGCTTATGAATGGTAATCACAAGGCGTCTACCTGTGAAGAGATTTCTATAAAGACTCTGACAGAAGTTTTTGCAGCACTTGAACGAAGTGGCGTGGATTTGTCGGCGATGCTTCTTAAAACTAATTTTGTAGTCCCAGGTAAAGATAGTGGAGAGATTGTTAACCCCGCTGAGGTTGCCGAAAAAACACTGCGTGTGTTAAAAAAAACTGTGCCACCAGCTGTTCCTGGTATTGTATTTTTGTCGGGTGGTTTGGAGGCGCAGATGGCTACAGATTGTTTATCTGCAGTTAATAAGCTTTCCAATAATGCAGATTGGGAATTGAGCTTTAGCTATGGCAGGGCCCTACAGGCGCCTGCTCTGCAAATTTTTGCTCAAGATCAAAATACAGAATTGGTTCAGAAAGCTTTGCTTGAACGAGCTCAGGCAAACTCGGAGGCTAGAAAAAATGAATAGTTTAGACCTGCTTTCAATTGGTGATGTTACTTACGATACATTTATGACTCCCAGTGAGTCGGATGCTTTTTGTACACTGCGACCCAAAGAAAGTTTTATTTGTTTTACTTATGGAGATAAAATTCCGGTCAAGAATTTAGAAACTTCTATCGGAGGAAACGCTGCCAACAACGCGGTTGGCACTACTCGGATGGGGATTAAATCTGGCTTGGTTACAACAATGGGTGATGATGATATCTCCCAAACAATCAAAGCAAAGTTGAAACGCGAAGGTGTAAGTCTGGATAGCGTTATTACTCAAAAAGAAAGTTCAGCCAATTTTTCGACCATTGTAAATTATGGTGGTGAGCGAACAATTTTTACCTACAGACCGCAGCGGACTTATGTTTTTCCAGAAAATTTGCCCGCTACAGATTGGGCATACTTGACTTCAATGGCTGAAAATTTTCAGGACTATTACGCAAAGACGGTTGAATGGGTTAAGCAAAACAGTGTTAAATTGGCCTTTAATCCGGGAAGCCGGCAGGTTCGGGCTGGTACCGATGCTCTCCGACCTGTTTTGGAAGTAACTGAGGTGATTTATATTAATCGCGATGAAGCCGAAAGCCTAACGGGTTTAAGCGGTACGGAAAACAAAGAAAAAGAGCTTTTACAAGCGCTTTGTGGCCTGGGTCCTAAAAAATCAATCATTACTGATGGTGCAAACGGCTCGTTTGTTTACGACGGGAGTCGGTTTCTAAAAGCAGGGGTTTTGCCCGTTGATGCCTATGAGCGCACCGGTGCAGGAGATGCGTTTGGGTCCGGGTGTGTGGCCGCTCTTATTAAAGGAAAGCCTTTTGAAGAAGCTTTGCTTTGGGGAACACTAAATTCCGCCTCAGTGATTGGTTATGTTGGTAGCCAGAAGGGTTTGTTGGCCGAGTCGGATTTGCCCAAATGGCTTGAACGCGCCCAAAGTTGTGAGTTGAAAGTAGTGGAGTTTTGAGATAGGCTGTAATCTGTAAATAGAAAAGATATGAAAGTATTTGTTACCAGAAAACTTCCGGGAGATGTTTTAAAGCCTTTGCTTGAAAGTGAGCATGAAGTAGATGTGTTTGAGGAAGATCGGACGATGGAGCCTTTGGAGTTTTTAGAACGGGCGCGTGGCGCTGAAGCTGTTTTAACGCTTTTAAGCAATAAAATCGATGGTGAAGTAATGGAGGCTATTGGGCCGCAACTTAAGCTTATCAGCAATTATGCTGTTGGTTTTGACAATATTGATATTGAAGCAGCGACAAATAGAAAAGTGCTTGTAACCAACACCCCGAGCGATGAAGTAAACGAAGCCGTGGCTGAGCACGCCTGGGCATTGATTTTAGCTTTAGCGAGACGAGTTGTAGAGGCGGATGAGTCAACTCGGCGCGGAAGCTATAAGGGTTGGGAACCGGGTATATTTTTGGGAAGAAGCCTTATGGGTAAAACTCTAGGAATCGTTGGTTTGGGTCGAATAGGAACAATGACAGCTCGGCGTGCCAATGGGTTTGGAATGAAGATTCTTTATAATAAGCGTAGCCGCGATGAAGAGGCTGAGTCTCAGCTGGGAATAGGGTTTGCAGATTTAGATACGCTCTTGCAAAACTCTGATTTTATTTCACTTCATGTGCCTTTGACTAATGAAACTCGCCATATGATTAACGCTGAAACACTTTCAAAGATGAAAGAAGGCAGCTTTATTGTTAATACAGCTCGTGGTGCTTGTGTTAATGAATCTGACTTAGTTGCCGCATTACGCGACGGCAAATTAGCAGGAGCAGCTCTGGACGTCTTTGATAATGAACCTAACATTAACCCCGAGCTTATTGCTATGGAAAACGTAATTCTTACTCCGCACATTGCTTCAGCTACAATCGAAGCGCGGGACAAAATGGGGTCGCAGGCGGTTTCGGCGGTTTTGAATACTTTTTCTGGCCAGAAACCTGATAATTTAGTTAACCCCGATGTTTGGCAACAATAAGGATCGCTCTAAGTGGAATATCCGCCAAAGAATAATCGTTTTTGGTCTAGTTGCAGCAACTACAATTCCAGCTGCAATTTTATATCTTTCTTCTCGAAGCTGGAAACTTCCAAATATTGATTTAAACAAGCTGGTAGATTTAAAAAATAATTATGTATATGAATCTTCAGATAGTGTTGAGAAGGATTTGCAAGAAAAATTTCGTGCTCATACAAACTTGTTAACAGGTATATATGGCTTTTATTATTATGAGTTTGATTCTGGTGCAGAATCTTCAATTTATGCTCAGCGTCAATTTGAAGCAGCTTCACTTATGAAGCTTCCTGTCATGGCTGCTTTCTGGGCTGAAGTTGAAAAGGGCAACCTCAATCCTGATCAAGCGTATGTACTAAAAAATGATGATAAGGTTGGAGGTTCTGGTGTTTTGCAAAACAAACAGCCTGGTTATGAGACTACTTATACACAGATGCTTACGCTTATGGGCAAACAGTCGGATAACATCGCCTATAGGATTATCCGTAGAGAGGTGGGAGATGAAGCCGTAAATAAAATTCTACTCAAAGCAGGAATGTACAATACAGATTTAATTCAAAATAAAACTACGCCCGCAGATATTGGGAGTTTTTATAAGAGTTTGCTGCAGGGGGTTTTGGTGAATTCGGAGCACAAAGATCAAATTTTGGATAGTTTGACAGGTACAATATATGAAGATTATTTGCCGGCGGGTTTGCCTGAGGATGTTGAGGTTGCTCATAAATATGGCCGCGAAACCCATGTTTTGCATGATGCCGGTATTGTCTGGACAAGTCATCCGTATATTTTAGTGCTTATGTCTGAGGGGGTTATAGATTCTGAGGCGGAAACTGTTTTTCCTGATCTGAGTCGGCTTTTTTATGATCATCAGGGCAACTTGGCAGATTAGCCTCTTGTAGGAACCAATCTGTGTGTCCGCAAACCGAGATTTGCTTTAAGCCTTCCGGCGCATTCCAGTTTTTGGCTTCAGAATCAGCAAGTAAATTAGTCATAATCTCGTTCCATATTGGTGAAGCGCCAGTTACTCCTGAAGCGACATGGCTCATGGGAGAGTTATCGTTGTTGCCTACCCAGGTGGCAACCACCCAATCCGGAGTATAGCCAACGGTTACGTTATCTCGCAGATTGTTGCTGGTGCCGGTTTTGACCGCGACTTCGTAACCAGGGATTGCCAAAGAGCTGTTTGCTCCAAAAGCAGGGGTTCGTGCTTGGTTGTCTTTTAAGATGTCGGTTAAAATAAACGCTACTCGTGGATCAAGAACCTTTTGGCCAGGGCAGATGTTGTCAAAACAAGGATCTTTGTAAACCAGTTTATTACCTGCCTTGATTTGTTTAATAGTCTTTAAGTTTACTCTGGTGCCGTAGTTGGCAAGTGTGGCATAAACTTGTGTTAAGTCATACAGATACACATCTGCTCCTCCGAGAGTAAGCGAGAGGCCATAGCGATTACTATTCGTCCAGCTGGTGATTCCCAATTTTTGTCCCAGTTCAATCATTTTATTGATGCCGTAGCTATTTAACACCCGAACAGCGGGGATGTTTCTTGACTGGGCCAAAGCTTCGCGCAAAGTCAAGTTTCCAACAAAACGGCCGTCGTAATTTTGAGGGGAATAATCAAAGCTCCCCGGAATTTTGAAAGTAATAGGTTCATCCTTAAGTAGGCTGGCGGGACTGTATCCGTGTGATAGAGCATAAGCATAGTTGATAGTTTTAACGCTACTCCCAGGTTGTCTGAGGCGCAGCAGTACGTTTACGTTACCTCCATTTTCGGTGTCAAAATAATCGGTTGAACCAACCATAGCTATAACTTCGCCGGTTTGAGGTTTAACGATCATGGCAGCGCCGTTACCAACATCAAGCTGCTGTAAACTCGCTACCTTGTTTCTGACGATTTCTTGAGCCATATTTTGCAAATTCAAATCTAGGGTGGTTATTACTTCGAGTCCACCTTTTTCTACAATCTCTTCTCCATATTTTTCGACCAGTAAATTTTTGACATACATGACAAAATGAGGCGCTTTAATGTCAATTCTGTTTGGGGCGAATTGAATTGTTTGTTTTTTAGCTTCAAACATCTGTTCTTTATCTATAAAACCATTCTCAACCATGAGCCTGAGCACTTCCTGTTGACGTGAAATCGATAATTCTGGATTAGTCCCAAAAGGAGAATATTTGGTTGGACTTTGTGGCAACCCAGCCAAAAGTGCAGCTTCGGCTAAGCTGAGGTCTTTAGCTTTTTTATTAAAGTACAATTTGCTGGCTTCTTCAATACCATAGGCTGTTCCGCCAAACCCTACTTCATTCAAATACATCTCCAAAATTTCATCCTTAGAGTAAATACTCTCAATTTTAGTGGCGAGATATATTTCTCTTATCTTACGTCTGATTGTTTTTTCTGGGGTCAAAAGCGCATTTTTAACTAGTTGCTGAGTAATGGTTGAACCTCCTGTAACTTGTCCCGTGTTTAAATACTTGAGAGTTGCTCGGGCCATTCCCTTAATAGAGAAACCCGAATGTTGATAAAAAGCGGCATCTTCGGCAGCCAAAAAAGAATTTATAACATAACTAGGCAAATCATTAAGTTTTACTGGAGTGCGGTTTTTATCTTTGTAAACTGTGTAGAGTAGAGTATGGTTGCGGTCATAGATTTTTGTAGATAGCTCGACTCTTCTTTGAGAAAGCATTTTTGGGTCTGGCAATTTTTCAAAAATATAGTGCCAAGTAAAAATTGTAAAACTGATTGTGAACATGATAACTGCTACTGATACTTTTGCTTTGTTTGGAAAGCGTAACTCTTGAGACCTTTTCAATATTGGAAAGCTTAAGTTTCTAACTTTCTGGACAGCTACGAAGATAAAAATAAAAGAGCCGATAATAAGATAATAAAATGGTCGACCGAGTAAAATTAGAGGACGAATAAAAAAATTTCTACATCGGTTCACGCTTAAATTTTAACAAATACAATAGTTTTTTAGAAGGACCAATTAGTCTTATAATAAAGTAATAAAGTTACCCATAGTTATGGATATATTACGTTTACTTGGGGCATAGGGAAACTACAATCCAGACAAATTCTGGTTCCTAGCGGATCATAAATTACAATATGCTCTTGTGCTTCGGTTTTCTCCGGAGGAGTATCCTGGGTAGCTTCTTCTTGTTTTTCTCTGTCGATTAGGATGGGCTCTTTCTTAGCCCCCTCAGTAGGGATCGTGTCAGGTAAATAATATTCAAAACGAGTCGGGCAATCGTTCCAAACTTCGTTTATAAGTGCGCCAGTATTGGCGCAGACATTAGTTCCAACAACTTCTGCTGGTTGGCGCGGCCAGGCGTGGCCGCTATCTTCATTGGAATAGACACCATCTTCAGCTTTATCCAAAACTTCCTGCATGATTTTGTTCCAGATGGGTGAGGCACCTGAAACTCCTGATACAGCTCCACTCATAGAAGAGTTATCGTTGTTGCCAACCCAGGAAAGAACAAGAGCATGCCCGGTGTAGCCAATAGTCCAGTTATCGCGTCGGTCGTTTGTTGTTCCCGTTTTTACTGAAACTTCTGGATGTCCAGTTACGCGTAGGTATGAATTTGTTCCAAAAGCTGCGACGCGAGCGTTATTGTCGTGGAGAATTTGTGAGATGATAAACGAAGTTCCAGGGCTTAAAACGCGATCTCCTTCAAGATTGTTTCGATCAAGTTCATACAACACTTTCCCTTTCCAGTCTTCAATTTTTAAAATAGAATTTAGAGGTTGTTTGACTCCTCCATTAGCAAATGTTCCAAAAGCAACAGCCATATCATAAGGCATAACTTCACCGCCCCCCAAAGTGAGAGATAGCCCGTAATTATCAGGGTTCTCAAATGTAGTAATACCCATTTTGGTTGCAAAATCAATAAAATGCTCAACTCCGTTTAATGCTAAAACCCGTACTGCTGGAACATTGTACGAATTTCCTAATGAAAAACGCACCTGAGTTGCCCCGTGGAATTGGCCATCGTAATTTCTAGGGCAGTAAGGTTCTTGTCCGGCAACAATAAAACAGGTTGGGATATCTGCAAGGGGAGTGCTAGCTGTAATTTTTTCGTCTTCTATTCCAAGAGCATAGTTGAGAGGTTTTATAGAGCTTCCAGGTTGGCGTAGAGCAAAAACAATATTAACTTTGCCATCTTCATCTTCAGCAAAATAGTCTTTTGAGCCGACCATGGCTAAAATTTCTCCACTTGCTGGGCGAGTAACTAGTGCAGCTCCATTGCCAACATCATATTCAGATAGTTTTTCAACCTCTTGGGCTACTGTTTCTTGGGCCATATTTTGAAGCTCCAAATCTAGTGTGGTAGTAACACGTAGACCTCCTTGTTCTACCAAAGCCACGCCATATTTTTCAGCTAAAATTTCTTTTACCCAAAGTGAAAAGTGAGGGGCTTGGATACTCTTTTGATTGTTGCTAAACGAAAGTTCTTGTTGGGCAGCGCTGTCGGCTTCTTCCTTTGAAATATAACCATCTTCAACCATGCGTTTTAGAACTATCTCTTGGCGTTGTTTTGCCAGCTCTGGATTTGTTCCGAAGGGGGAGTAGCGTGTGGGTGCGGCTGGCAAACCAGCCAAAAGCGCGGCCTCAGCCAGTGTTAGTTCTTGTGCGTCTTTATCAAAGTAAAGCTCAGCGGCTGAACCGATCCCGTATGCAGTAGATCCATATGGGATCTGATTTAGATAAAGTTCTAGAATTTTATCTTTGGAGTAACGAATTTCAACTAAAGTAGCCAGAACAAATTCACGAATTTTTCGACGAATTGTTCGCTCTGGGCTTAAAAGACTATTTTTAACAAGTTGCTGAGTTAGAGTAGAGCCGCCCTCAAGTTTTTTCTGAAAAACGGTTTTGTAAAATGCACGCGCCATGCCGCTTACAGAAAATCCATAGTGTTTATAAAAATCCTTATCCTCAATTGCGATGGTTGCCTGCTTTACTTGTTCGGGGATTTCCTCAAGAGCCAAAGGAGTGCGTCTTTGATCAGCATATATTTCGTATAGAAGTTGGCCATTGCGGTCAAAAAGTTTGGTTGATACAACAGGTGTTTGGTTAAGCTTGTTGATCATGGGAATATCCCAAAAAAGCCAAAACCCAATTGTTGTAAAGGCTGCCAACAAAACCGTTAAAATTTTAATTTTTTTATTGTGCCTAATGTTGAGCCACTTGTTTTGCTTGATCTTTTTTTTTGATTTTTTTTTGCTCATGATTTAGATTATACTCTAAAGAGGTAAAATGCTTAAACTCGAAGATTTGAAAAATCGTGCCTGGTGGAGTTATTTGGAAGAAGATTTACAAGATTTGTTGTCTGAGTCAATTCTTCTATCAGAAAAAGCTTCGACTTGGGAAAAAAAATTTCATGATTATTCATTTGTAGTTTTTCCTGCTGCTAAGGCCTATGAAGGTTTTTTAAAAAAGATATTTTTAGACTTGAAACTTATCTCGCAAAAAGATTACTTCGGAAAACGTTTTAGGATTGGAAAAGCTTTGAATCCAAGTCTCTCTCCCAAATTTCAAGATGACTCCTGGGTTTATGATGATTTGACTAAGTTTTGTAAGGGCGAAGATTTGCCTAAAAATTTGTGGAGAACGTGGAAGCTTTCTCGCAATTTAGTTTTTCATTGGTTCCCTAAAGAAAAGAGAGCTTTAGACCTTGCCGAAGCCCAGGAGAGAGTAGGCTATATTATTGATTCAATTGACAGTTTTTTTGTTGAATGTAGTGTAGACTTAAAACAAGATGAGTAAGTCGTATAATGGCGTTAAGCGTGTAACTTCTTATTATGTTTTTTTGTTGATTGTCTGGGGTTGTTATCGGCTTTTATTTCAGCTACCTGAAACAGTAGAGAGTTTTGTCTTAAAGCCGATTGTTTGGTTATTGCCCCTTTTGTGGTTGTTAAAAAAAGAAAACAAATCTATTTCTAGCCTGGGAATAAACTCTAACAAAATATTTTCAACAATTTACTTGTCTTTGATTTTGGGTGTAATTTTTTCTTTTGAAGGTCTTTTTGTTAACTACTTGAAATACGGTTCACTTGAATTTCGTGCTTTTGTTGGGCAAAGTAGCTTTTTTGTGCTTATGTTTTCAACATTAGCTACAGCAATATCTGAAGAGCTTGCTTTTAGGGGCTATATCTTCAATCGACTTTTGGATATCTCCAGAAACGAATGGAGTGCAAATTTGATCACGAGTATTGGTTGGAGCATTATTCATTTGCCGATTGCAGTCTTAGATTGGCAGCTTAGTTTTTATTCTTTGTCGATTTACGTTTTTTTGTTATTTTTATTTTCCTTTGCTGCCTGTTTTGTTTTTGCTCGAACTAAAAATATACTTGCTCCGATTCTGCTACACTTGTTTTGGCAATGGCCTATTATTTTGTTTCGTTAAATGAAAACTAAAATTATTACGTTTGTTTTAGCCTTGTTTTTTTCCGGCATGGTATTGCTTGTTTCGCTTTTTAGTTCATCTTCATTAAATTATAAATTTGATCTTCAGCCTGGTGGCAATTTTTCAACAGCTTCATTTCCTGACATAAATTATCACTTACCTTTTCCAGGACGAATTCAGCCGATAAACGTTCTTTGGCCAATTAAGGTTATCAGGGACAAATTGGTTTTGAGCCTGACTGTGGATAAGCTTGAAAAAGCTAAAGTGGCACTACTTTTGGCGGATAAGCGCTTGGCTTCAGGAGCGATCTTGGTTGAACAGGGAAGATATGAAGAAGCCTCAGAAGTGTTTAGAAAATCTCAAATTTATTTAGATTATTCCTGCAGGCTTGTTTCTGAAGTAAGCGCGCAAACAGCAGGAGCTACCTCTTTTGTTCATGTTTTAAACCTTGCTTCACTAAAACATCGTGAAGTTTTGGAGAAAAGTATTACTCGATTTCCCGAGGATGCCCGACCTATTATTAATGAAGTGTTAGATGGCCCTAAATTAGTTTTTGAAAAAAGTAGCCAAATTCTTAATGAACGTGAATCAAAACCTTCAGAAAACCCTTTTGGTGATTAATTTATTGATCTATTTTGATCGTTTAATATCTGGTTGACATACCATATTTAGTGTTTCAGTATATAACTTGTCACTGGGAATAGTGTTTATTTGTTTCATACATGAAATGTCCTTTTTGTAATAAATTAGAAACAGTAGTTCTTGAATCTAGAGGCGTAGATGAGCAGGAATCTGTAAGGCGGCGCCGAAAATGCGAGAATTGCGGTAAACGTTTTACAACCTATGAAAAAGTTAAAGATAGTGTTTTATGGGTTATTAAAAAAAATGGTCAGCGCGAACTATTTAACAAAGATAAACTTAAGGGCGGGCTTATGCGGGCCATAGAAAAGCGTCCGGTTTCGCTTACCGAGGTTAACAAAATCGTAGACAAGATCGAACGCGAAATGCTTTGTCAGGAGGCTGAAGAAGTTTCATCTAGCTTAATAGGAAAAAGCGTATTGAGAAAATTAAAAAGGATTGATAAAGTAGCATGGTTGAGGTTTGCAAGTGTATATTTAGAGTTTCAAGATTTAAGTGATTTTGAAAAAGTATTGGAAAAGAAAATTTAAAAAATGACAAAAAGGGGTAGACCAAAAAAGAAAAAAATACAATTTGAAGACCTTAAGTTTGAAGGTTATAGTCAAAAGGTTAAAAGACTTGAAAAACAGATTGGTAAAATGCCCCATCTTCCTAAGAATTTTCCAAATGGCAACTGGTCTGAACAGGCCTTGAAAGTTTTAGAAGAGAGGTATCTACAAAAAGATAAAGACGGTAAGGTAATAGAGTCTCCAGAAGCTATGTGTTGGAGAGTGGCTTGGGAGATTTCTAGTGCCGATGGTCTTTGGGGTAAGAGTCGAAAGGAAATAAAGGCACAGGCTGAAGATTTCTACAAGCTTCTTGTTTCACGTAAGTTTCTTCCTAATTCTCCAACACTTATGAACGCTGGAACTGGAAACAATTTACAGTTTTCTGCTTGTTTTGTGCTTCCGGTTGAGGATTCGATGGAGGGCATTTTTGACGCTTTAAAACACCAGGCCCTAATTCATAAAAGCGGTGGTGGTACTGGATTTTCGTTTAGTCGGTTGCGGCCCAAAGGTTCGATTGTAAGAACCAGCAGTGGCACGGCTTCGGGTCCGGTTTCGTTTATGAAGATTTTTGATGCCTCAACTCACCAGGTAAAACAAGGCGGCAAACGTCGTGGCGCGAATATGGGTATTTTAAGAGTAGACCATCCAGATATTTTGGATTTTATTCACTGCAAAGATGGTGGAGAGATTACTAATTTTAATATTTCTGTAGCAATTACTGATGAATTCATGGAAGCTTATCGTGAGGATACTGATTATGATCTGATAGATCCCCGGAATAAGGATGTTGTTGGTAGTTTATCTGCTCGGGAAGTGTTTGATGAAATTGCTCAAAGTGCCTGGAAGACTGGAGATCCCGGACTTATATTCATTGACAAAATTAATGCCGGAGCTGCCAATCCCGTACCCTTGCTTGGGCCAGTAGAGTCAACAAATCCTTGTGGAGAGCAGCCCCTTTACTCGTTTGATTCGTGTAATCTGGGCAGTATCTTTTTGCCGTTTTTTACTAAAGAGGAAAATGGAGAAGTAAAGGTTGATTGGGCCGAGCTTGAAAGGGTTGCTAAGCAGTCGGTACGATTTATGGACAATGTTATTGAGATGAACCCTTATCCTTTGGAGGAAATTAAACAAACATCGTTGGCAATTAGGCGAATTGGCTTGGGGGTTGGAGGCTGGGCTGACCTTCTTATCGAATTAGAAATTCCTTATGATTCTAGGGAAGCTTTGGATTTGGGTACTAAAATCATGAACTTTATTCAAGAAAAAGCGGTTGAAGCTAGTGAGCAGTTGGCAGCTGAACGTGGACCCTTTCCTTTGTTTGAAGTTAGTATTTATAAGGACGAAAAACTGAGAAGAAATTCTACTGTGACTACTATTGCGCCAACAGGCACAATCTCGATTATTGCAGGAACAAGCAGTGGCATAGAGCCAATTTTTGCTATAGCTTATCAACATATTGTTAAAGATCAGCACCTGGAGCGTACTTTGAGCTTTATTAATCCAAAATTTAAAAAAGTTGCGCACGGGCGAGGTTTTTGGTCCCCGGAGATTGAAAAGAAAGTCACCGAACAGGGTTCTGTCCGAGAGATTGAGGAGATTCCAGAAGATGTTCGTGCTGTTTTTGCGACTTCACATGAGATTCATCACGACTGGCACATTAAGATGCAGGCAGCTTTTCAGAAAAGCACAGAGAATGCAGTTAGCAAAACCATCAATATGAAAAATTCAGTAACTCCGCAAGATATTAAAGATGCTTATTTGTTGGCTTGGGAAACTGGTTGTAGTGGAATTACGGTTTTTCGTGATGGCTGTAAAGACGCTCAAGTTTTGAATCTTGGCATTAAAGAAAAACAAGAAGAAACGCAAGAAGAATTGGCTGAACCAACGATTGAGCGTCCATACCAGATTTTTGGTTCTACCTATAAACTAAATACTCCAATGGGGACAGCTTTTATCACAATTAATGGAGATAGCAACGGAGAGCCTATTGAGATATTTATTAATGTCGGAAAGGCGGGAAGCGACATCACTGCTGTTGCTGAGGCTTTGGGTAGAACAGTTTCAACTGCGTTGCGTTTTCGGGGGGCTCTTACTCCAAAGGAGCGAGCTGCAGAAATTGCACATCAGCTTGCAGGAATTGGAGGTAGGCGTTCGGTGGGGTTTGGGGCAAATCGCATTCGTTCTCTTCCAGATGCAATTGCAGTAGCTTTGTCACACCACTTGGGCATTAAAGCTAATGGTTATCAAATCGAGTCAGGAAATGGTAAAACAGATATAAGCTCAAACGGTTTTTCTAAGCAAAAATCAAAACCAGAACCAACACAGGAAAACATTTTTATTCAGGCGCAAAAAAGTAAAGCCGATATTTGTCCCAGCTGTGGAGCCAGTGCCTTGGTGTACGAAGAGGGTTGCTCTAAATGTTATGTTTGTGGCCACTCTGAGTGTTAAACTAAGTTCATGCCAATTTATACCAAAAAAGGAGATTTGGGCACCTCCATGCTTTTTGATGTTAGCTTAACCAAAGGAAAGAGAATCCCTAAAAGCGAAGAGTTTTTTGAAGCATTAGGTTCCCTGGATGAATTGAATAGCTACATCGGAATTATTCGTTCAGAGCGCATTGCTGATAGTTTTGATGAAAATTTACAAGAAATTCAAAAAAATTTGATGAATATGAACGCTGTTATTGCTGGTGCTTCGCTTAAGTTTGCCAAGGCTCAGACTTTAAAAATGGAGGGGTTTATTGACAGTTGGCAAGAAAGCTTACCGCCACTTTCTGAGTTTATTTTACCTGGAGGGGGGCAAACAGGCGCAAAGCTTCACTATTGTCGCACTCTATCTCGTCGAGCTGAGCGTCGGGTAGTCGCTCTTCACCAAAAACATACATTACCCGAATCAGTGCTCATGTACGTAAATCGTTTATCTGATTTTTTCTTTGTTTTGGCCCGACTTGTTAATCATACCCAAAAAACCATCGAGAAGCCTTGGAAGAAGTAGGGTTTTGTATCCTATAAGGTTGACAAAATACCATTTTAGTGGGATAATAAACCTATCAGAATTCAAAAAACGATTACTTAAGCTCACGCCCTTAGCAGTTTAAGATATACTTATTTGAGCTTAACCAAGCTCAAGTTCTTTAAAATTATATTCAGTTGACCTCAAGTCAATAATGGCTTTTTGGGCATAAACTTTGTGCCTAGTAAGCCATTATTGGCACGAGGCGTATCGACTTAGCGCTGTCTGCGGGAAGCAGAAAATACTAATGTCACTTAGGTTCTTTACCAGTGTCAGGAGGACACCATGAACCGCCATAAGTTCGAAGCTTTTTTGAAAGAATTTCCGTTTTTGCAGCAAGTTCTTGAGCTGCAATTGTCGCGGACTTTCCGCGAAAACTCATACGCCTTTAAGGCGTATGATCATGCGACGGTTACTTCGGTAACCGTTCAGCGCATCGACGAAAACTGGCTTCGCACCACACTTGTCGATTTCTGCCACAACGGCAGCGCGGGCGAAACCGTCCAATGGCAGGATCTGTGGGCAGTTTTACCCGATGGCTCTATTGAGCGTGTGCCGGTGAAGCATAAATATAGCTTCTCCAGCAACTACGCTCACACCAAGAGCGAAAATCGCGATGGTGAGCCGATCATAGAAGCCATGGAGGGTTTCGAACAAGCTGTGGCATTCGTCATGGTTGAGCGTGACACCGACAACTGGCGCGGTCAGTACGACGCCTACGATCACCGCAAAGTGGTGATCTACAAGGCATCTCGCCGTACATCTGTCGCCGCAGAAATCGAAAAAGCTCGCCGTCAGGCAGAGCACGAAGTCGCCATTGAGCTCGAGCAGGTACTCGACGACTCCGTTTGCCCTTGCTGCGGCCAGCCTCTTGAAAAAGAGGGCAAACCACAGCGTCCTCGGAAAGAGGAAGAACCGGTAAATTTCGGTGCATCTTTTCGCGAGATGCTCGAACAGAGCTTGAAAGATGATGCCGATTAACGACTGAATATCAAAGAGGTTGCACGTCACCTCGTTTAGTTTGAACCACTCACAAAGTGGAACCATTCAACCTAAACAAAGACGTGCTTTTTTTATGTCTTAATATCTCTTGAGTTGGTGTTACAATGAAAATATGCCCAGTCCTGAGATAGAACCAAAGGCTCTTTCAGAGCAAGTTAAACATGTTGAGTCTCGTTTCCAGCCCGAAGTAGAAAAGAGCTTACAAGAAGTTGGAGTACAAGTACAACCACAATCTGCCGGACAGATCACTAATGACCAAGGACAAGTGATTGTGCAAAGCACCGATCCTGACGATCAGTCTCAGCAGATAATTTCTATTCCGGTAGGGCAGGAGACTGCTGACAAATGGGCACGTGGTAATGTTGGTGATTCGCAAACTTGGCTTGGTAAACACTTGCTTCGTAAAATTGCAATGGCAGTGCATAGTGGTTTTAAAGTAATAGTTGGTAAAACATGAACTTAAATTATTTAATTGCGATTAGTGCACTCGGCATGTTTTTTGTAAGTCTGTGTTTTGTTGTGGCCTATTTTTTGATTTTACGAGCCAAATCCAAAGCTCGCGAAAAACGCTCACTTGAATCAGTTTTGTTGCAAGTCCGGGTGCAACGAAACAATGAAATAAAACCTGATGCGATGGAGCAGCTTTTTGCTTCACTCCATTCAATTAAAAAGGGAGGTTTTAAAATGCGGTTTGATACGCAGCCGGTTATCTCTTTTGAAATTGTTGCGCGACGCGAGGAAATTAAATTTTTTGTTTGGACAACCCGCAATTTAAAGGATTTGGTAGAAAAACAAATTCATGGCGCTTACCCCGAAGCTCAAATTGTACAGCAAGACGAAGAATACAATATTTTTACCAAGGAAGGTAAGGTAGCTTATAAAGATTTACAGCTTAAGAAAGAGGATTATTACCCGCTAAAAACTTACAAAGAGCTGCCGACCGATCCTTTGGCTTCTTTGACTTCTGCGCTGGCAAAGATGGGTGTGAACGAATCTGCGGCAATTCAAATTCTTGTTTCTCCGGTAGATAACAGTTGGCAAAAATCAGGAAAAAGCTTTATCTCTGAAACCAAAAAACAAGAATCAGATCCAGAGCTAGCTCGTTTTTCAGTTCCCGCAAGAACTTTAGAGGCTGTTGAAAACAAGATTGGAAAGGTAGGGTTTCAGGTTTCAGTCAGGATCGTTGTTGTCTCTGAAAATTCAGATATGGCCAGCGCACATCTAAATAATATTCAAAGCGCCTTTTCCCAGTTTGACAGCGACCTTAATGGTTTGAGTGGCCGCAAAATTCGAATGAAAGGGCAATTCGTGGATGACTTTTTATATCGTTATCAGCCAATGTTTAATCTTCTGGGTAATCGGATCTCAATTTTTAATTCTGAAGAATTAGCTACTGTTTTTCATTTTCCCAACAAGCTTATTACAACTCCACATATTGACTGGCTTAATGCCAAATCAGCTCCAGCACCAGCACAAATTCCACAGGAAGGGCTTTATTTAGGAAAAAGTCGTTATCGTGGAGTAGAAAGAGACGTTCATATTTCTGAATCTGACCGGCAACGACACATGTATATTATTGGCCGTACGGGTACGGGAAAAACCGAATTTTTGAAATCGATGATTAGGCAAGATATTAACGATGGTAAAGGGCTTTGTTTTATGGATCCTCATGGTGATGCTGTTGAAGATATTTTAAATTTTATTCCGCCAGAAAGAGCCGAAGATGTTATATATTTTAGGCCGGGTGACACTGAAAGACCAATGGGATTGAATCTTTTGGGAGCTAAAACCGAGGATCAAAAACATTTTATTACAACAGCCGTTATTAATATGATGTACAAGCTTTTTGATCCTTATAAAACTGGTATTGTTGGTCCCCGGTTCGAACACGCTGTGCGAAATGCCATGCTTACTGTTATGAGTGAGGAGGGCACAACCTTTATCGAAGTTATGCGGGTTCTGACAGATGCTAATTATGTGCGTGAGCTTCTTCCTAAAGTTCAAGACCCAATTGTTAGGCGTTATTGGACTGACCAGATTGCACAAACTTCTGATTTTCATAAATCTGAAGTTTTGGACTATATTACTTCTAAATTTGGTCGTTTTGTTACAAATAAAATGATCAGAAACATTATTGGACAAAGCCAATCCTCGTTTGATTTTCGGCAAGTAATGGACAGTGGTAAGATTCTGCTTGTTAATTTGAGTAAGGGTGAATTAGGTGAGGAAAACAGCAGTTTTTTGGGTCTGATTTTAGTCCCCAGAATTTTAATGGCAGCGATGAGTCGGTCTGATATTCCCGAAGAGCAACGAAGAGACTTCAATCTTTATGTTGATGAATTTCAAAATTTTGCCACACCTGATTTTGCTCAAATCTTGTCAGAGGCCAGAAAGTATCACCTTTCTCTTACTGTGGCAAACCAATTTATTGGTCAGGTAGATGAAGAAGTTAAAAATGCGGTTTTCGGAAATGTTGGTACGCTTATCTCTTACCGTGTTGGTGTAAATGATGCTAATTATCTGACTAATGAATTTGCTCCGGCCTTTTCTCAAGAAGATCTTTTAAATATTGAACGTTACCATGTTTATATCAAGACTATTGTACACAACGAACCCGTGCCTCCATTTAGCATGGATGTAACCATGGATATGGACGAAGTCGCTAAAAAGCGAAACCCTAAAGTTGCAGAAGTTATTCGTGAGATGAGCCGGCTTAAATATGGTCGCGACGGCCGTCTTGTTGAAGCCGAAATCGCCAGAAGAGCTAAGCTTTGATGGGGTGGGCGCGCCTGGGTTCGAACCAGGGACCCCGTACTTATAAGATACGTGCTCTAACCGCTGAGCTACGCGCCCGGAATATTTGAATTATACCAAACTTGAAGTGTTTCGTGAGAGGATTTAAAGTTCAGCCAGATCTTGAGATTTGCCAGATTCTTTAATGTCTGCAAGCTCTAGATAGCGCTCTGTAGTTGAAAGACGTTTGTGCCCAACCGACTGACTAACTGTTACCAGGTCGACGCCGCGTTTCAAATTTTCAACAATAAAAGTTGAACGGATGTCGTTAACTGAATATTGGGGAACTCCGGCCTTTTGCATATACTTGTCTATTGCAGCCCTGATGTTTCGCACAGCTAATGGATTTCCTGTTTTGCTGATAAAAACATATTCTGAGTCAGCTTTAGGTCGGATTGTTAGATAATCTTCAACTGCATTTCTGGCAGATTCATTATATGAAACATTACGCTTGGGCTGGGTGGCATGTTTTTCAATTATAATTTTGTCGCTCTTTATGTTATGCATTTTTAGATTTGCAATTTCGGAAATACGCATTCCTGTTTGCAGAATAAGCTCAACTATAGCGGTGATTCGAAGATCATCGCGAACAACATCTCTAAGGGCTCGGTATTCAAGCTCGTTTAAAAATTTAGGCATTGAAGCTTCAATTTTGGGGTGTTCAATATCTTTTGATGGATCGCGAGTGATATGTTTCTCGTCTTTTAACCAACGGTAAAAGGTTTTTATAGCATTAAGTTTTCGCGAAACTGTTTTAGCCGTATATTTTTGGCTCATTAAAAAGTCACGAAAGTTAGTAATATCCTGAGGAATGAGCATTTCAGGCGAGGGCTTTTGACGTTTAACAGCAAAATCAATAAGCTGTTCTACGTCAGCTCTGTAGGCTAGAACTGTGGAAGGAGAGCGCCCTTTTTCCTGGAGGCTTTTCACAAAATCCGGTAAAATTGTTTGAAAGGTTTTGTTTTTCATGATTTATTTCGTCAATATTATTATATGATAACACAAAATAATTAATGATCAACATTATAAGATGATTTATAAATAAATTCAACGATGAGGATTATCTTCAAACTACATCAAAAATTTGGCTCTTTTTCCTTTTATATACTTCTATTTGTTGTAGTTATTCTGTCAATATCTTTAATCCGAAATATTATTTATGTGGGTAATGCGAGCAACCGGATTTTAGAGGCGCAGCAAAAACTAGAAGGGCTAAAATCCGAGCAATCCAAGCTTCAATCTGAGCTTCAGGAAATTAAAAGCAGATCTTATTTGGAAAAACAAATTAGAGATAAGCTTAACTTGGTAGATAAAGGAGAGATTGTGCTTGTCTTGCCTGAAGAAGAAGTTCTTAAGCGGTTTTCGCCACGATCAGTCCAAGAGGCGGAAGAATTTCTTCCCCCTCCGAATTGGAAAGCTTGGTTCGAGCTTTTTATTTGATAATTTGAGGCTGTGGAGTATAATGATTACACGAACCATAAGATAAAGGTTACGTGCGGGGTAGTGTACGGATGCACGCGAGGCTCATAATCTCGCAGGCCGGGTTCAACTCCCGGCCCCGCAACACAAAACAAAAAGTACTCAGGCAGGGTAGCTCAGTTGGTTAGAGCACAGGATTCATAAACCTGAGGTCGTGGGTTCGACCCCCACCCCTGCTACTTGAAATTAATATCTACTTCAAAAAGACGGCATTTTAGGCTAGAATTAGACCATGACAAAAAAGAGAATACTAACCGGGGATCGGCCGACCGGCTCCCTTCATCTGGGGCATTATGTAGGAAGTTTGCAAAACCGAGTGAAGCTTCAAGATGAATATGAACAGTTTGTTTTAATAGCGGATGTGCAGGCCTTAACAGATAACTTTGATAATCCACAAAAGGTAAGAAGGAACTTAAAAGAGCTTGTTTATGATTATTTGGCTGTTGGCATTGATCCAAAAAAAACCACTATTTTTGTTCAATCTTTGATTCCGGAAATCGCGGAGCTTACTGTTTACTACCTAAATCTTGTAACACTCGAGCGAGTACTAAGAAATCCGACAGTTAAGTCCGAGGTAAAGCAAAAAGGGTTTGAAAAAAGTTTGCCTGCAGGGTTTGCTATGTACCCTGTATCGCAGGCGGCTGATATTACTTGTGTTAATGCAGACCTTGTGCCAGTTGGTGAAGATCAGCTTCCTATGATTGAGCAGACTCGTGAGATTGTGCGCAAATTTAATAGTTTATATGGTGAGGTGTTTGTGGAGCCCGAAGCTTTAGTCGGAAAGATAAAACGTTTGCCTGGTGTTGACGGTAATTCCAAGATGAGTAAAAGTTTGGGGAACGCCATTTATTTGTCTGATGATGAAGAAACGGTGACCCAAAAAGTAATGAGCATGTATACGGATCCTGCTCGTATTCACCCCACAGATCCAGGAAAAGTAGATGGTAATCCTGTTTTTATTTATCATGACGCCTTTAATGCGAACAAGGACGAAGTGGCCGACTTTAAAAAGCGATACCAGGAGGGTAAGGTTGGAGATGTTGAAATCAAGAAAAGTCTAGCCGTGGCATTAAACAAATTTCTGAATCCGATACGAAAACGCCGAGAAGAAATTTCTCCTGAGGAGGTGGATAAGGTGCTCAAAGAAGGAATACAAAAAGCAAGAGAATCTGTTTCTCAGGTTATGGCTAAGGTTAGAAAAGCAATGAAAATCGACTATAAGTTATTATGAATATTTCGTATAAAGATTTTCAAGCATTAGATATCCGAATCGGTGAAGTAGTGGAGGCAGTTGTTCCGCAATGGAGCCATTGGGTTATGAAATTAACAGTAGATTTTGGTGATCCGCCAGCTGGCGGAGGGCAACGAATCATATTCGCCGGCATAATGCACTATTTTAAATCAGAAGATCTGGTGGGTAAGCAGTTTCCATTTTTAGTTAACATTGAACCTAGAAAGATAGGCCCAGAGGGAGATGTAAGTGAGGGAATGATGCTTGCGGCAGATGGTAAACTTGATAAACCTATTGAGGTTGAGGGCGAAGAGGTTTGGGAGAAGCCCGTACTTCTAAATCTAGCCGAAAAGCTTCCCAACGGCACTAAAATTCGCTAGCAATCACCTTTTTGGAGTGATATACTGTTGGTCGTGAACAGATGGCAGCAAAATTAAAAAAAACAAACAAAAAAAAGCAAGTAAAGTTCAAGATTAAAATAAGTCTGTGGCGGATTGTTCTTCTTGGGCTTCTAGTTTTATTTTTTGCTCCAATTGTGATGACTTTTTTCCAAACTCAAATTGACGAATCTCAAATTTCCCTGTCTCAGGCAATTTCAGATATTCGAGAGAATAAAGTAGAGCAAGTTTTAGTTGAACAGGAGCGTCTTATTCTTGAATACGCAAATGGTGATGAAAAGATTACGACGAAAGAAGCTTCTGTTAGTTTTCCTGAACTTTTAGATAGAAGTAGCATAGATTCACAAAGTATTGATTATCGTGTGGTGGACCAAACAATTGCCAGAGCTGTTGGAGAAATATTGGGGATTATCTTACCTGTTATTCTTTTTGGAGCTCTTTTCTTTTTTCTATTTCGCTCTCAAACTAAAGGGGCGCAGGACGTCTTTAGTTTTGGCAGAAGCAAAGCCAGGCTTTTTGCTAAGGGTAAGCAAGATATCAAATTTGAAGATGTGGCGGGGGTGGACGATGCCAAGTCTGAACTTGAAGAGGTTGTTGATTTTTTAAAAAATCCCAGTAAATATCGAAAAATTGGCGCACGTACTCCCAAGGGTGTTATTTTGGTGGGTCCTGCTGGAGTAGGTAAAACCCTTCTTGCCAAAGCCGTTGCAGGTGAAGCTAACGTACCATTTTTCAGTATGGCCGGATCTGAGTTTATGGAAATGCTTGTTGGTGTTGGAGCTAGTCGTGTGCGGGATTTGTTTGGTAATGCCAAATCATCAGCGCCGTCGATTATTTTTATAGACGAAATTGATGCAATTGGTCGCCAGCGAGGACGCGGCTTTATGGGCGGGCACGATGAGCGTGAGCAAACTCTAAACCAAATTTTGGTAGAAATGGACGGGTTTACTCCTAACGACAACGTTATAGTTTTGGCAGCCACTAATCGCGGGGATCTTTTGGACCCGGCCCTTCTTCGTCCTGGTAGATTTGACCGTCGGGTTATGTTGGATATGCCAGATAAAGAGGGTAGGAAAGCGATTTTGAAAATTCATGCCAAAGGCAAAAAATTTGCTAAAAATATAGATTGGGAGCTGGCTGCAGATCGTACTGTTGGTTTTTCTGGGGCAGATCTTGAAAATATGCTGAATGAGTCTGCGATTTTAACTGCTCGTGGAGGTAAAGATCAAATTGAGATGAGTGATATTAACGAAGCTGCTACCAAGGTAAAGCTGGGTCCAGTCAAAAAGCGACTGCAAACTGATGAAGACAGGAAAATCACAGCTTATCACGAAGGGGGGCACGCGGTCGTCAGCCACTTTATGCCTAAAGTCGATCCGGTGCAGAGAATTTCGATTGTGGCACGAGGCATGAGTTTGGGGCATACTTTTATTCCACCAGCTGCGGACCGAACACACGAAACTAAATCTCGGCTTACGCAGCAGATTTCCGCCATGCTTGGTGGGCGGGCTGCTGAAGAGGTGATTTTTAACGAGATGACGGCAGGAGCCTCGGATGATATTGATAAAGCGACGCGTATTGCTCGAGCGATGGTTGTGGACTTTGGTATGAGTAGTTTGGGTCCTATAAACTTTGGTCCCCAAAATGATGAGGATATCAGAGGTTTTATAGAGCAGTCGCAAGTAAGCCCAGCGCTGCAGGAAAAAATTGATACAGAGATTCAAGGTATCATTGATAAAGCATACAAGGAAGCTGTTAGAATTGTTAAGCGTGAGCGCAAATCTCTTGATAAACTAACCGACGAACTTTTGGAGAAAGAAACTTTAGACAAAAACCAATTCGAAAAAATTGTGGGCAAGAAGAAAGATGAGTAAGTTTGTACTTATTGACGGCAATGCCATTATTCACCGCGCGTATCACGCTCTCCCCAAAACTCTTACAGATCCCCAAGGCAACTTAACCAATGCCGTGCATGGTTTTGGCAATATCTTAGTTAAAATTATTTCCGATTTGGAACCCTCGCATATTGCGGTTTGTTTTGACCGCAAAGAACCTACTTTTAGAAAAAAGATAAGTAAGCAGTATCAGGCGCACCGACCAGAAATGGATAAAGAACTTGTTTCTCAAGTAAGTGTCATCAAAGAGCTTGTGGATGCATTAAATATCCCCAGATACGAAAAGGCGGGTTATGAGGCCGACGATCTTATTGGCACTATTTCCAAAAATTGTATCGTAGATGAAGTAGTAATTGTCACTGGCGATAAAGATATCATGCAACTTATTGACAGTAAGATAAAGGTATATATGCCAGTAAGAGGGCTTTCTCAGGCCAAACTATACAACGAGACCGAAACTAAAAAAAAGATGGGAGTTTTACCTAGTCAGATTGTAGATTACAAAGCCTTGGTGGGTGACCCCTCAGATAACTACAAAGGTGTACCTGGCATTGGTCCTAAGACTGCTGAGAGTTTATTAGAAGAATATAAAAATTTAGATAATATTTATAATAATTTAGATAAGATAGGTGGCTCTGTCGAAAAAAAACTAGAAGAGAATAAAGAAAGCGCTTACGAGTCACAAAAACTTGCACAGATTTTAATTAATGTAAAAATAGATTTTGATTTAGAGACAGCTTCCCAATGGCAAGTAGACAGTAAAAAAGCCTTGAACTTTTGCGAAAATTACAGCCTTCGCAGTCTTCAAAACAGGATTAAAAACTTAGGCAAACAGATCGCTTCCAGGAATCAAACAAGTTTGTTTTAATTATCTTATAATATTGAACTTTGCAGATTAATCTAGTATAATATCCTCGCCCAAATGGGTGCACGTTAAACGCAAGTAGCCTAGACAAAAAGAGAGGGAGAAAGCCAATGGCTACAAACAGGTCAAAGAAAGTCACGACCCGTAATCGCTTGGATGACATGAATAATGTACGTGTCATCACTTCGAACTTCGAGTTTTTGTTGGCGGAGGACGCGTTTGGTAAGTTGCCAGTACACACCTTCACTTACAAGGATTATGAAGACCTCGAAGACGAGGGCAGCTTCATGCGGATGCTCATCAAGCTTGATGACGACATCGCCGAGAAGCTCGTGCCGATGATCTTGACAATTCCCGGCATTCGTCAGGTATCTATCTCGCCGTTTGAGATCCACATCCTGAAGTTTGAACCGGAAGATTGGTACCAGGATCTTCTGCCTCACATTTATAAAGCGATTGAGGAGGCCTATCCTGGAATCAAGATCATTGTGTAGCGTTTAATAATCCAGGGCCAAGTGGGCGGGAAAGAAACATTTTTCCTGCCCACACGGAATTTTTACTTCGGTTATAATAACCTTATGAAAAAGTCTCCAAAAGTGGCTTTAGTTCACGACTACTTAAATGAATTCGGAGGGGCGGAGCGGGTGCTTTTGACCCTTTCAGAGATTTACCCGCAGGCTCCTATTTATACCATTTATGCTAAAAAAGATTCTCCGGCTTATGGGCAGTTTAAAAATAAAACTATTAAAGAAAGTTGGTTTGCCGGGTTGCCATTTGCCCATAAACTTATTTCTCCACTTAGGTTTTTGGTTCCCTTGATTTGGAAAAGTTTTGATTTTTCTGATTATGATCTTATTATTACTTCAGCTTCTTGGGCAGTGACCAAAGGCATGAAGAATGCCAAGCATGAGATTTGCTACTTACACACACCACCCAGATATCTTTATGGCTATGACACAAGCCGTAATTGGCAAAACAAATGGTTTTCCGGTTTTGTAAAAGCTTATGCATTAATAGTTAATCACTTTATGCGTCAATATGATTTTAAAAAAGCTCAGAAGGTTGATAAATTTATTGTAAACTCCAAAAACGTTGGTAGGCGAGTAGAAAAGTTTTATCGACGCAGCGACTACGCGATTATCAATCCTCCGATAAACACAAAAAAATTTCAACAAAAACCCAGCTACCAACTACCAGCTGCTAGCTACTATTTGACTGGAGGAAGGTTGGTAGCAGCCAAAAACTTTGATCTTATTATCAGAGCTTGTAAAAAGGCTGGTGTAACCTTAAAAGTATTCGGAGATGGCATTGATGCAGAAAATCTGCAAAAAATATGCGGAAAAAACTGTAAGATGCTGGGGCGGGTTTCGGAAGTTGAGCTCGTTGCACTTTACCAAAGCGCAAAAGCATTCATTGTGGCGCAGCGAGATGAAGACTTTGGTATCACTCCTGTAGAAGCCGCAGCTTCTGGTACACCAACGATAGCATATCGGGGCGGAGGATACTTAGAAACGGTTGTGGAGAATGAGACAGGCGTATTTTTTGATGATCTGAAGACGGAATCTTTGACAGAAGCGATCCGGAAATTTGAAAGCATGAAGTTTATTAGAAAGGATTTACAAAAACATGCTCAAAAATTTAGCAACGAAGAATTCAAAAAACAGATTAAAACAGAGATTAAGAGGGTGTTAAAATAATCTTATGCCTGAACTCCCTGAAGTTGAAACTATCAGACTGCAACTAGAAAAATTTTTAATTGGTCATAGAATTTTAGATATTAGAATTAATACTGCTAAGATTTTTCCAGATGATAAAAATTTAATTATTAATTCCAAAATAACAAGCATCGATCGTTACGGCAAGGCATTAATCATAAATTTAGATAATCATTATTCTTTAATGATCCATCTCAAAATGACCGGACAACTAATTTACCGGGGTTCCGGTTTAAAGCATCCTAAGCTTAGTAAAAACGTTGGGTCTCTTCCAAATAAACACACCCATGTTATTTTTGATTTAGATAAAAATGCTAATTTATTTTTTAATGACTTGCGTAAATTCGGCTACATAAAAATATTAAAATCCTCTGAAGTTGCGAGTCAAAAATTTATAAGTAATTTAGGCCCCGAGCCCATGAAGGATTTAACACCGAAATATTTTCAGAACAAATTAGCTAAATCTTCTCAGAAAATAAAACTATTTTTACTAGATCAGAAGAAAATCAGTGGCATTGGCAATATTTATGCTAATGACGCGCTTTGGCTCGCTAAAATCTCTCCTAAACGTCCCTCAAATAAAATTACAAAATCAGAATCAAAAGTTTTGCTAAAAGCTATTGAAACAGTTCTCAAAAACGGTCTTAAATATTCGGGCGCGTCTGATAATAGTTATGTCACTGCTACTGGTGAGGAAGGGAGTTATCAAGACCATTTCTTAGTCTATGGCAAGAAGGGTGAGCTTTGCCCCAATAAGTGTGGAGCAAAAATAGAAAGAATTCTTCTAGGCGGACGGGGAAGCTTTTATTGCCTCAAGTGTCAAAAATAATCAAATATCCTTTATAATGAAATTTCATGACCACTTTAATTTTTTCAGATACGCATCTGACAGATAAATTTGAGCCGGATAAATTCAACAAATTAAAAGAAGTTATTAAGCAGGCAGACAGGGTTATTATAAATGGCGATTTTTTTGATGGCCATCTTGTAGATTTTGATGATTTTTGTCGTTCACAATGGAAAAAGCTTTTTCCACTTTTGAAGCAAAAAAAGGCTGTCTATGTTTTAGGGAACCACGATGAGAAAGAATTGCTTGATGAGCGTGTAAAGCTTTTTAGCGATAAAGTTCTGGATAATTTTGAATTTGTTTCTAAGGGTAAAAAATTTATAGTTGAGCATGGTCACCATCTTGCTCCAAGCTTGGAATTTAAGCTGGGTTTTATTAAAAAACTACGCAATTTAAATTTTTCAAAAGCAATTTACAAAGGATACGTCGATTTTAAGGTTTTTGCAATTAAGCTTGTCGGCAATCAATATCATAATTATTTCAACCGACTGGAAACGGAGCAAATCAAACGTTGGGCAAAGAAAAATTTAAAAGCTAATGAATACTTAATTGCAGGGCATACGCATTACCAAACCTTTGATCCCAAGCTTCGTTTTATTGGTGCGGGAATGATCAATTATGGATTTTGTCAGTGTGTTGTAATCGACAGCGGCAAAATCAAGATTATTAACGAGCGTTACTAAGGTATAATAGCCTTAAGATGATCCAAAAGTTACTTCTTTCTGATTTTCGAAATTTTAAGGAGAAATTAATTGAATTTCCAAAAGATACAACTGTAATTGTTGGCGCAAATGCCAGTGGCAAAACCAATATCCTGGAAGCGATTAATTATCTTTCAACTGGCAAGAGTTTTAAAGCGGGAGTAGAGCAAGAAGTTATTAAGCAGGACACTGAAATAGCCAGGGTTAAGGGGAAGATTTCAACAAGGAACGAATTTCAGGTTCTGGAAGTAGTTATGACTCCAGGCCAAATTAGTCTTGGAGAAGAGAAAACATCAAGATCTCCCAGGAAGCGACTTTTGATTGGTGGGCAAGGAAAGCGAATGCGAGATTTTGTGGGTAAATTTCCTTCGGTTTTGTTTTCTCCTCTAGACATGGATCTGGTTATCAGCAGTCCGAGCAAACGTCGTAGGTTTTTAGACAATGTTTTAGCTCAAGCTGACAGCGAATATCTTCGCAGTTTGCGGGCTTACGAAAAAGGGCTTCGGCATCGCAATAAGTTGCTTAGCTTAATTTTCGAGAGGAAAGCCAAGCGTTCTGAGTTGACATATTGGGATATGCTTCTTATAAAAAATGGCAGTTTGATTACGCGCAAACGCGCGGATTTTATCGGATATATAAATGTTTTTGATCAAGAAGAATTCCGTCAAGAGTTTAAGCTTCAATATGACAAAAGTGTTATAAGCGAGGGTCGATTACAAAAATATGCCAACGCTGAGCTTGCGGCAGGGGTTACTTTAGTTGGCCCGCACAGAGACGATTTTATTATTTTTGAGAACAGGCGCGACCTCTCAAAATACGGTAGTCGTGGTGAGCAGCGCTTGGCTGTGCTTTGGCTTAAGCTTTCTGAGCTTGACTATATAAAATCTGCTTTAGATATAAGTCCAACGCTTTTGTTGGATGATATTTTTTCTGAGTTGGATGAGGGACACCGGGAAGTGGTGGCTGAAGTTGCCAAAAAGCAGCAGACGATTATTACTACTGCCGATCCTGATTTTCTTTCTAATTTAAAGGGTGTTTTTGAGGTAAAATTATCTCCGGATCAAAAAAGACAAAAAAATTAGAAAACCCGTAGATTGCAATATCACATCTTGAGTATTCTGTGATTAAATCACTGCTGCCGTTGGCGTATTTTGCTTGACAAAACCGGGCATAATTATCCAGTCTTTCAGCAAATTCTCTTAAATCATGTTGATTGTCACTTTTGGCAATAACCAATATCTCAGTTGAGCTCGCTGACTCTCTTTCTGCTTGATCTGCAATAAATGGATTCTTCTGATGCATTCGTTTTTGAGTGTAATCTTGGAAACAAAGGTGAACGTCATGACCTGTTTCCTGGAGGTTTGACAGTCCGGCAATAAAATTCATGGCGCGTTCGTAGTGTTGGGGTTGTTGTAAAACATCAGTGATTTCAAATTCTCTGGTCACTTTTTTATTATATTGCAATAATATGCAGATTTAAATACAATATAGGCTGTGGAGGAAAAGAATATGAATATTGAAAAAGATTTACCACATTCAGTTATAAGACGGTCTGGCGACGATGATCTGGGTACCGTAGACAGAACCGAATTTACTGGTGTCCAATATCCGGCTGATCCTGAAAAGCCTGTTAAAACAGAAAGAAAGCCAGATGATCAGCTTCGGGAAAGAGCAACAAAAAAGGCGGAAAAAGCTTACGGTGGAGATGATGACGATGTTCCGTATTGGGCTAAGTAGGCTATACTTACTTCATGCAAACATTTAATGATGTTGATTTAAAGAGTCTTTACAAACCACCAAAAGACTCCTCCGGAGAAGATAACGGACAAATTACGATTATTGGCGGCAGCAAGCTTTTTCATGGAGCGCCACTTCTATCTTTGAGTGTTGCTTCACGATTTGTAGACATGGTGTTTTTTAGTTCGCCTGATTGCGAACTTAAGAATGTAGTAAAACTAAAATCAAGCCTTTCTTCGTTTGTTTGGATAGACTTTCAAAATCTTGATGAATATATTGTCAAATCCGACGTTGTGCTTATTGGTCCGGGCTTGATGCGTTATTCCAAAATTGAGAATGATGATACATATCAAAAAACTCGTAATTTAGTTAAAACCTTAATCCAGAAATACTCCGACAAAAAATGGGTAATTGATGCAGGAGCTTTGCAAACCATGGACTCAGGTTGGATTCCTAAAAATGCAATCTTAACTCCAAATGTAAAAGAGTACGAGATGCTGTTTGGTAAAAGTAAACCGCTGGAAATGGTGCAAAAACACGAATGCTTTATAGTTGTCAAAGCGCCTATAACCAAAATATACGGACCAAACCAAAGCGTAGAAATAAAAGGCGGAAACGAAGGCCTGACAAAGGGTGGAACAGGTGATGTGCTAGCCGGCTTAACAGCTGCCTTGTATGCCAAAAACGATGGATTTTTAGCTTCTGCCGCTGCCAGCCATATTCTAAAATCAACAGCCGATAGGCTTTATCAAAAAGTGGGGATAGCTTACAGTGCAGATGATCTTTCTTTGCAAATACCTGAAATTTATAAAGAACTTGTTGGTTGAATCTCTATTGTATTTTCCGCAAAGGTTGCAGTAAAATAAGGATATGTATGCTCCTAGGTTTCAGATTTCTAATAAAATTTTAGTAAATGTTGGGCAAATAGAGGCAGCTCGTGAAGTGATTGAAAACGCTCCACTTGTGCCTGATTTTGAAAAAGAGTTTCGGGGAGATGCGATTATCCGTCAGGTATATCATGGAACACACATTGAAGGAAACGATTTAACTCTTTCTCAGACAAAGCAGGTAATCAAAGGTGAAAGTGTTACTGCACGAGAGCGTGATGTGCAGGAGGTAATAAACTATCGTAATGTAGTTAGATTTCTAGACCAATTAGCTGATACAAAAGGAGGCTATGATCAACAAATGCTTCTGCAGATTCATCAAAAAACAGTGGATCGGATTGTTTCTCTTGATAAATCCGGAGTACTTCGAAAAACACAAGTTGTGATTAAAGAAGAGGGTACTGGTAATGTAATTCTGCGTCCTCCTTCTCCCCAAGAAGTACCGTTTTTGCTTGAAGATTTTCTTGCTTGGTTAAATAGTGATGACGCCAAACAGATCCACCCCGTTATTCGCGCAGGAATCGTACACTATGTATTAGTGGCAATCCACCCTTTTGTTGAGGGTAATGGGAGGACAGCTCGTGCTTATGCCAATCTTGTAATGCTTAAAGAAGGCTACGATATTAAACGTTTTTTTGCTTTAGAGGAACACTTTGACCGTGATCTTTCTGGTTACTATGAGTCCTTTTATGAGGTTGATAAACTCCACCCTGATATTTCACAACGAGATCTTACTGCTTGGCTTGAATACTTTACTGAGACCGTGGCACAAGAGCTAAATAAAATTAAAGAGAAAATCAGAAAACTTTCCATTGACTCTCGTTTGAAACTTAAAATTGGGGAGCAGGTGGCGTTATCTGCTCGACAGGTCAAGCTTGTGGAATATTTGTCTGAGCATGGCCAGGCTGCTATGCGTGATCTGGCAGATGTTTTACCTATGGTTTCTGAAGATACAATTTTACGTGATTTAAAAGGTCTGATGAAGAAAAATATTGTTGACAAAGAAGGAAGCACAAAAGCAGCCCGATATGTGATAAAACAATAAATGCAAAAAATCTGCCTATGACTAGCTCATTTCCAACTGACCCACAATTTTTATACATGATTTTGGTTTTACCTAGTCTGTTTGGTCTGACGTTAGTTGGTGAAGGTCTAAACAAAATATTTCATCAAGAATGGAGTGGACTTATTAGTTTAGTTTTTGGGGTTGCGTTTATTGGTGTAGTGGTTTTTGCTTTCTTTTTTTTCTCAACTCATATGAATCAACACTTCTAAAGAGCCTGTATAATAAGGCAAGATGAAATTTCAAGACCTAGCTTCTTATTTGCAACAACTGGAAAATACAACTTCCCGGATCGAAATGACTAAAATTTTAGCAAATCTTTTTTCTAAAATGGACCTTTTAGAATCAGACAAGACTGTTAATTTGCTTTTAGGTCGACTGGCTCCGTCTTACAAATCTGTTGTGTTTAATATGGCGGATAATATGATGATTGCTGCTATTGCGCATGCTTTTGAAAAAAGCGAAAAAGAGGTCAAACAAAAGTATCGAGAAGAGGGGGATTTGGGGAATGTGGCGGAGACTTTTTCTGTAAGTAGTGGCAGATTAGATATTATTCAGATTTATAAACAGCTTTTGGTAACAGCTAATCTAGAAGGCGAGGGAAGTCAAGACGAAAAAGTTAATAAAATGGCAGAAATTCTGAAAAGCGTTGACAGTTTAAGTGCCCGTTATTTGGTTCGAATTCCGGTTGGCAAATTAAGATTGGGGTTTTCAGACAAGACTATGATCGATGCTTTATCTTGGATGATTGCTGGTGATAAGTCGTTAAGTGGAAGAATTAAAAAAGTTTATGAATATCACCCAGATGTTGGAGCACTGGTCCGCGAAGTAAAAAAACATGGATTAGAAAAAGGACTGTCTAAATTCAAACTTGAGATTGGTACTCCTGTTCTTCCGATGTTGGCCGCTCGTCTTAAAAGCCCCTCTGAGATGATCAGTAAAATGGGAGAAGTTTCAGTTGAGCCTAAATTCGACGGACTACGTGTTCTTATTCATTTTCAAAAAAATACTTCACCCCTGGCCTTTACTAGAAATCTCAACGAAGTTTCACATATGTTTCCTGAGCTTGAAAGTTTGGAGAAGTATTTGAAAGCTGATTCAGCCATGCTTGATTGTGAGGCCGTGGGATTAGACCCTAAAACTGCCAAAATGGTTGATTTTCAAACAACAATGCAACGTCGTCGAAAACATGATATTTCCAAAAGTCAAAAGAAGGTGCCACTGAGGTTTCAGATCTTTGATCTGGTTTATCTAAACAATAAAAGTCTTATTAATGACGGTTATTTATCTCGACGAGAAAAGCTAGAGCAAATATTTAAGAAAAATCAAACTTTTTGGGTGGATGAAAAAACTATCACAAAAGACCCTGAGGTGATTAAAAAAAAGCATCAGCAATATTTGGACAAAAATTTAGAAGGGGTGATTGTTAAAAAAGTTAATGCTAAATATGTTCCAGGTCGAACTGGTTGGCGTTGGGTTAAAATGAAGGAAGTTGAAGAGGCTGCTGGGAAGCTTTCAGATACCGTTGACGCTGTGATATTGGGATTTAGCAGGGGTAGGGGGAAACGGGCCAGCTTTGGTGTTGGGCAGTTTTTGGCAGGAATTAAAAAAGCTGATAAATACGTAAGTATTACCAAAGTTGGTACAGGTCTAACAGACAGAAAGTTTAAAGAATTGGCCAAAAGGCTTGAAAAGATCAAATCTGAAAAAAAACCTAGAGAATATGATGTTCACAGCGACTTGGAGCCTGAATACTGGGTAGAGCCCAAACAGGTTGTAGAGCTTGCAGCTGACGAAATTACCAAAAGCCCTAAACACAGCGCTGGCTTAGCGCTTCGTTTCCCGCGCCTTGTTAAGTTTCGAGACGACAAAGATCCAAGCCAAGCTACAACTCTAAAAGAGATAGAAGCTCTTCATAGTCTTCAAAGTTAAATATGCTAGCATTAAAATATGCCACAAGGATTAACTGCCAAACAGGCGGCTCGGGCGTTGGAGAAATTTGGCTACAATAAATTTCCCGAAAACACTCCGCCAAGTTCTTTTTCAATATTTTTTTCTCAACTTAAAAACCCGCTTGTGTATGTGTTGTTGGCAGCTTCGGTGGTAACGCTTTTTCTTGGTGAGTATCCAGACACCCTCATTATCCTAGTGGCAGTTTTTATTAATACTGTTTTAGGATTTGTGCAAGAAAAGCGGGCAAATACTGCCCTTAGTGCGCTTAAACAAATGGTTCGACCCACGACTAAAGTATTACGATCTGGCCATTTAGTCGAAATAGCAGTTGAACTATTAGTTCCAGGAGATTTGGTTATCTTAGATCAGGGAGTTAGGGTTCCAGCTGATGGTAAATTTGTGGAGGCAAATAGAGTTTTTGTTGATGAATCAATGCTGACAGGAGAATCTAATCCTGTTGCTAAAGAAAAAATGTCTGAAGCATTTATGGGAACGATAGTTACTGCTGGAAGGGGAAAGATGATTGTCGAAAAAACGGGAGGAAAAACACAAATGGGCAATATCGCTATCCAAGTTCAAGAAGCTGAAGAAGACACTCCACTTAAGCGTCAGATTGCTCAGTTTAGTCGTCAGTTGACTGTTTTGGTTTTAGGTTTGGTAGTTTTTGTCTTTATTGTTGGGCTTATCTCCGGAGAAGAGTTTGAATATATTTTTACCACCTCGGTTGCTTTGGCTGTTTCAGCTATTCCTGAAGGACTTCTTATAGGGGTGACTGCAGTTTTGGCTCTTGGAATGCAGGCTATAGCACGACGAAAAGGTTTGGTTCGACACCTTGTTTCTGCTGAAACTTTGGGGGCGGTCAGTACTATCTGTGTAGACAAAACCGGAACTCTTACGCAAGGGAAAATGAAAGTAGTAAAAGCAACAGGAAACAAAAAACAACTAGTAATGCAGTCACTGCTGGCTAACGATTTAGATGATCCAATTGTTGTTGCCGCTTGGGAATGGGCTAAAAGAGAAAAAGATTTTAATGAAAGCAAATATAAAAGATTAGATAGCATTCCTTTTTCTAGTAAGACTCGTTATTTTGCGTCTTTAAGCACCTTCAACAACAACAAGAATGTGATGTTTGTTAATGGAGCCGCTGAATATTTGCTTGAGTGGAGTAGTTTAAGTTCTCCAAAAAAGCAAAAAATTTATGAACAGATTGATGAATTAACTTCGGAAGGCAAACGTGTCTTAGGTATGGCTAGAAAAATTACATCGAATTCTTATAAAAAAATAAACGAGAAGCACCTTAAAAATAATTTAGATTGGGTTGGTCTTTTAGTTTTTGAGGATCCTGTGCGCCGTGGTGTTTCAGCAACTTTTTCCAAAACAAAACAGGCTGGCCTGCGCACAATTGTTATTACTGGAGACTATATGCAAACAGCGCTAGCTGTTGTCAAAGAATTAGACCTGGATATTAAAAGCGAAAATGTGTTTGTCGGAGATGATTTAAAAAATATTTCACCGCAGGCGCTTTCTGCCAAAATGGCAAAAAATCCAAAAGAAGCATTCTTGTTTGCGCGTACCACTCCTGACCAAAAGTTAAAAATAGTTGATGCCTTAAAAAAGAATGGAGAAGTCGTCGCAATGATGGGCGACGGAGTAAACGATGCCCCTGCGCTTAAAAAAGCTGATATAGGAATTGTTGTTGGTAGTGCTACAGATGTGGCCAAAGAGAGTGCCGATCTTGTACTCTTAGATAGCAATTTTTCTACAATAATAGCGGCCATTGAGGAGGGTCGGGGAATATTTGATAATATCCGTAAGGTTATGCTTTATCTTATTAGTGACTCTTTTGAGGAAATTTTTGCTGTGATTGGAGCAATAATTCTGAATTTGCCTTTACCTGTTACGGCCGCACAAATATTGTGGATTAATCTTGTTTCCGACGGATTTCCTAATTTAGCTTTGACGGTAGATCCCAAAGAACCAGATATTATGAGAAGAAGCCCTAGAAGTTCAAAAGAACCTTTGGTTCCTGTTTGGATGCGAATCTTGATTCTTATTGTGTCTGGGTTTGGTGGTTTAGTGGCTTTGGCGATTTTTTATTATTATCATTACAATGTTGACAATGATCAATTGGCTCGATCTGTTGCTTTTGTTACACTGGGCATAAATTCTTTAGTTTATGTTTTTTCTATCAGATCTCTTCATAAGCCATTTTGGAGAGAGAACCCTTTTAAGAATAAGTGGTTAAATTTAGCTGTTGCTGTTGGAGTGGTTTTTCAATTTATACCATTTTTAAATAGTGCGACACGTAGGTTTTTTGATTTAGCTACGCTTTCTATTCAGGATGTTGGTGTAGTCTTTGCTGCTTCTTTTGTCATGTTTATAATGATTGAAACAAGCAAAGATTTGTTGGAGATCAGAAAATGATAATAATAACACTGTTGGGCATACTCATGTTTTTTTCGTTTTTGTTAATTAAATCTGCGGATTTAGTCTTGGTCTCACTTAAAAAGATTAGCAAATCAACTCGTACGGGGCTGTTTGCTTTATCAGCCATACTTTTGGCTTTGGGAACATCTCTTCCAGAATTGTTTGTGGGTTTAACTTCGGCTCTGGAAGGGATCTCTAGTCTTTCTTTGGGAGTGGTTGTGGGGTCTAATATCGCCAATATTTCTCTTGTCGTTGGATTTACCAGTTTGACCGCAGGTAAGGTTTTAGTCCGGGGTGAGTATGTTAAGCGTGAGGTGGCGGTAGCGTTTGTTGCTGGGATTTTACCAGTCGTTTTCATATTAGACGGATATTTGAGTCAGGTTGATGGCCTTGTTTTATTGGCTATTTATGGTGTTTACGCTACCGGTCTTTTTAAAAAGCGCTATAAACAAATTGCTTCCGAAGATCCACAAAAAGATTTTTTTTATAAATTTGTCAGGCGTATCACCCATATTAATGGGCGGGAAGCGCGTGATTATATCCGGCTGTTTCTTGGTTTAGCAATTTTGCTTTTTTCCGCTGATATGATTGTAAAGATAGCCCAAGCTTTAGCTACGATTATCAATATTCCGGTGCTTGTTGTTGGAATGCTTATCTTGGCGGTTGGAACCAGCCTGCCTGAGATTGTTTTTTCTTTTAGAAGTTTAAACGAACACACTCCAAGTATGTTTTTTGGTAATATCTTAGGTTCGATTATTGCTAACTCAACTCTGGTTGTTGGTCTATCTTCTGTGATTCGGCCGATTGAAGTTGTTGCCAGACAAGAGTACTTTGAAGCACTTTTTGTTTTTGTTTTAATGTTTAGTTTGTTTTGGGGTTTTATTAAAAGCAAAAACAGGCTTGATCGTTGGGAAGGGGCAGTGCTTTTGTTGTTGTATTTTGCTTTTGTAATTTGGAGCTTTGTATAACTATAATATAAGCAGGAGGTGATAATATGGCAGCATCAAAAAAATCTAACTCAACTGGACTCAAAAAAGAGACAGCCGCAGCACTTTCTTACGTACTCGGACCAATTACTGGTGTTTTCTTTTTAGTTATGGAAAAAGATGAGTTTGTTCGATTCCATTCTATGCAATCAATCGTTTTTTCAGTCGTCGCTCTTGTATTAAATACCATTTTGGGGGCAACTATTATTTTGGCTGTTTTAGTTCCTCTTTTAACTTTGATTGAATTTGCTCTGTGGCTTGTGCTTATTTATAAAGCCAGTCAGGGAGAAAAGTGGGAGCTTCCAGTACTGGGGACTTACGTTCACAAACTTCTCTGATACAATTTGAGAAACTATGCAGGCTTATGTTGGATTAGGTAATCCAGGGGACAAGTATCAGAATAATCGCCATAATGTTGGATATATGGCTATAGATTATATGATTGAGAAAATTACCCCTTGCGTTACGTGGGAATCAAAACCCAAACTTCAATCTCAAATTGTCAAATTAGACAATTCTTTATATGTTAAGCCCCAAACGTTTATGAATTCGTCTGGATTAGCAGCAAAAAAGCTTGTTGATTATTACAAAATTAATTTAGAAGATTTGTATGTTTTTTACGATGATTTAGATATAAGACTGGGTGAGTATAAAATCCAAAAAGGCAAAGCGCCGCATGAACATAATGGTGTTTTGTCGATCAACAAAAATCTAGGATCGCTTGATTTTTGGCATGTTCGGATAGGCGTTGACAGTCGTGACTCCAACAATCCTGTTTCTGGGCTAGAATATGTTTTGCAAAATTTTTTAACCTCAGAGTTGGAAATTATTCAGAAAACATTTGCCAAAATATATAAAGATTTATATGAATAATAAAAAGGGATTTGCTAATCTTTCAGATCTTTTAAAAGATTACGAAGAAAAAGCGGAAGACAAATATATAAGCCGAGAATTCCAAAATTACGGCCTTGAGCTTGCTGAGGAGTTGGGGGATATGAAACACAAATCACTTTATATCAAGCTTGCCAAAATTACTCCAAGGGCCAAGATGGAAGCTGCCCGGCGTTTTGTCAAAGACGCAGATAACGCTCGCAATAAAGCCGCACTTTATATGTGGAAGCTCAAACAGCTAAATTCTAAGAAATAAAATTAACTGTTTCTGGCAAATCTTCTTTTAGCTTCCATCTCAGCTCTTCTGAAAGAATCTTCAGCTGCTGGATGGGCTGAGTCAAAACCTGGTTTGCTGAGTTTGGCTCGGTTTGTAATTGAGGCCGCCACTTGTGCATTGACACCCTCTTCTTTTTCGCTTTCCCCCGGTTTATTAATTGTGGGTTGGTGTGTTAGGGAATCGCGTTCTGTACTAGTCATTGTTTTTCACCCCCTTTTAGGTATAAAAAAAAGGCCCGCATGGGCCTTGGTTTGAAGCTTCGATAATTTATGTATTCGATGGCGCATCGGAATAACGTGGTCGAATTATACTATAGCCTATATTTCAAAGTCAATTACCTGAAACTTTTTCCACCATAATCTTTTCCAGAGCCTTGCCTTATTGGCATATTTGCCCTTGGTCTTTTGGGTTTATCTGCGGGGGTGGGGGCTTTTGTGCTTTGTTCTGACACTGCACCAGCTACGCTTTTTGTTTCCCATTGTCTTTGAGCTGCCTCCTGAGCTACTTTTGGAGATTCTGTGTAGGTTGCTGGTATTCCCTCAGAAGCCTCTGGTAGTTCGCTAAAGTCAACTTGTTTATTCACTTTTCTCCAGCCCAATCTTTCCTTTGCTCTGTTAAGAATATCTTTTTGAGTCCATGTGAGAGGTTTGTTTTCTCCTTCAGAAACTGGTTCACCGACTTCTTCTGGCAGGTCTTTTGATTCAGGACTTTCTCCAATTTCACTCATAATCTAACTTAGCAATATTATAAGCATTTTGTCAATGTTTCTTGCAGTTTTAAGCAAAAGAGGGCAAAATGAAGTTAATGAAAAGAGAAGCTGCCATTCATCTAACTTCTTTGGTTTTGTTTTTTTTATTTCTTAGCCTTTTAAAAGGCTGGTATACAGACTTTCGTTTTTTGTGGTTTTGGTTGGGGGGTATATTTGGCGCTTTTTTGTTAGATATTGACCACCTTGTTTATAGTTTATTTTTAAATCCACACGAGCTTACTTCGCAGCGGGTAGCACATCTTGTTAAACAAAGGCGATTTCAAGAAACAGCTGATCTTTTAGCTAGGACTAAACATGAGCGCACTAAAGTTATTTTGCATAGCATTGAATTTGAAGCTGTTTTTTTAATCTTAGCTTTATTTGTAATTACTTCTTCCGGAAGCCTATTTGGTGTAGGTTTAGTTCTTGGAGTAATGACTCATTTTTTGGTTGACCAGTTTTTTGATTTGCAAAGCTTGGGGCATCTTAATAATTGGTTTCGACAATTTCCAATAAGATTAGAAAAAAAAGACGCAACCCTTTTTTGGATAGGTTCAGTTTTGGTGGTGTTGCTTCTTGGAGTCATGCTTTGAAGAAAGGCAATTGCATAAATGAAAATTTTAATGTTTGGTTGGGAACACCCGCCATTTAATAGTGGTGGTTTAGGGGTTGCCTGCAGAGGATTGCTCCGGGCGTTTTTTAGAATGGGAATTGATGTCACCTTTGTTCTTCCTAAAAAAGTAAAAATAGATGAACCCTACAAAGTGTTATTTGCAGATTGTTGCGCTGATTTTTTGAAGAATCCTTATGGTAACGCCTACGCTTCTGCTTCGGAGAGCTTATTTCAAGCGGTGGATTTATATGCAGCTCAGGCAGAAAGTATTGTAAAAAATCTTGAATTTGACATAATCCACGCTCATGACTGGCTTAGTTTCAAAGCCGCAATCGCTGTTAAGAAACTTACGCAAAAGCCATTCATTGCTCATGTCCACGCAACAGAGATAGATCGCACAACCGGTCACCCTAACCCTGAGATTTATGCCCGCGAGTATGAAGGAGTGCAAGCGGCTGACAAAATTATTGCCGTGAGTAACTTTACAAAAAATAATTTAGTTGAACATTATGGAGTAAGTCCAGATAAAATCGAAGTAGTGCACAACGGAATCGATGCCTGTGATTATTGTATAGATTTGGAGTCGGCTAGTGGGTTGTGGAAATTAAAAAAAACAGGCTACAAATTTGTTCTGTTCGTGGGGCGGATTACAATTATGAAGGGTGTGGATTATTTTGTCTGGGCGGCAAATTTAATCACAAGACTTGATCCAAAAATAAAATTTATTGTCGTGGGCTCGGGAGACATGGAGGGGGAGATTATGAGTTTGGTTGCGCGTTTGGGGATTTCAGATCGCTTTGTGTTTACGGGTTTTTTGCGAGGAAGGGAGCTGTCCGAAGCCTTTGCTTTGGCAGATCTATTTGTCATGCCTTCGGTAAGCGAGCCTTTTGGGTTAACTCCTTTGGAGTCTTTGCTTCATCAGACTCCAGTGATTATTTCCAAGCAGTCTGGCGTCAGTGAAATCTTAGATCACGCTTTAAAATATGATTATTGGGACACGCAAGAGTTGGCGGACAAAATGCTTTCGGTTATTAGTCATAAAAGCTTAGAAGATGATTTGAGTAAAAACGGATACGAGCAAACAAAGCAAATTAATTGGGATAAGGCAGCTGCCAAATGCGTTAGCATCTATCAAAATTATGTCTAGTATTTGTCTATATTTTCAAGTTCATCAGCCTCGTCGCATTCGTGCCTATCGTCACCTTGATGTTGGTTGCCAAGATTATTTTTCTGAAACCGGAGATTTAAACACCAACAACAGCAAGATGATGCAAAAAATAGCTCAAAAGTGTTATCTGCCTAGCAATGCTTTGTTTTTAGATCTTTTACAAAAATACCCGGAGTTTAAATTAAGCTTTTCTTTTTCTGGTATATTTTTGGAACAACTCCAAGATTTCCCACAAGTTTTGCAATCTTTTCAAAAATTGGTTGATACGGGCAGAGTGGAGGTTCTGGCGGAAACTTATTATCATTCGTTGGCGTTTTTATATTCAGAAGCGGAGTTTCTGCGGCAAGTTAGTTTACATCAGCAAGCTGTTCAGAAATATTTTAAATTTAAACCAAAATCGTTTCGCAACACTGAACTTATTTATAACAATGAGGTGGGTGCGGTGGCAGACAAGCTTGGTTATAAAGCAGTATTGGCTGAAGGAGCCGATCATGTTTTAGGCTGGAAAAGTCCTAACTTTGTTTACGCACCAGCCGGTGCGGGAAAAGTAAAACTACTTTTGAAAAATTACAAACTTTCTGATGATATTGCTTTTCGTTTTTCAGAGCGCAGCTGGAACGATTATCCACTTACGGTAGAAAAATACGTTCATTGGCTGGAGAGAGCTCTTGTCGATACCGATATCGTAAATTTATTTATGGATTACGAAACTTTTGGCGAGCATCAATGGGAAGATAGTGGAATCTTTGAATTTATAAAATCTTTACCAGAGGAGATTATCAAACAAAATATTGACTTTGTAACTCCTTCGGAGGCGGTTGATAAATATCCTGTTCGAGGAAATTTGGATATATCAGATTATGTTTCCTGGGCTGATTTGGAACGTGATCTTTCCGCTTGGATTGGCAATGAAATGCAGCAAGATGCCCTCAGCAAAATTTTTGAGATTGAAGATCAGGTTTTGAGCTCGGGTGATAAGAAGTTAATTTCAGATTGGCGTTCGCTTACAACCTCGGACCATTTTTATTATATGTGTACTAAATGGTTTGCTGATGGAGATGTCCACAAATATTTTAATCCCTACGAGTCACCATATGACGCTTTCCGATATTACATGAACGTATATACTGATATTGTAAGGCGATTAAATGGCAAGAAAAATAGTTATCGGTAATGGGCAAAGCCTAGTAGGGCTAGATCAATATGCCCGTATTCGGGATTTTTATTTTGATTATGTTGGGCTGGATAACCATTTGGCGGAAGACAGCGTCAACCGAATTGGGGTTTGGGTTGATGATCAGGATGATCAGCAGCCACCCGTGTTTTCCTGGATTTCCGAACCATCTTGGGAGTTTTTTTCAGATTACAAACCGGAAACTTTAGCGGGAAGTACAACTGCTGTTAACGAAGCTCTTCAGATAGAACTCCATTTTCTAGACCTTGTTTACAATGAACAGAATATTTTTTTGCGTCAGGTGGTGGTTATCAATCATGCTAAAACTAAGCGCAACATCAAAATTTTTTTTAACCATCAGTTTCGAATGTATGGGGTTTATAAAAAAGATACGGTCTATTTTGATCCTGAAGATAAAACAATTATTCACTACAAAGGCCGCCGCGCTGCCTTGATTGGGGCGCAAAAAGGCGACGAGTATGGTTTTTCCGATTACAGTGTTGGCCTTTCTGGTATTGAAGGGAAAGAAGGAACTTGGAAAGATGCAGAAGATGGATCTTTGAGTAAAAATGCAATCGAACACGGTGTTGTGGATTCAACTATTGGTTTTGAAAATTTAACTGATGCAGGAGCAAAGTTTGAATTTTGTTTTTGGATTGCTATGGGTAAATCACTCTCAGAAGTCAAAAAACTGCATCAGTATGTATTGAAAAAAACCCCAGATCATCTTCTGGAGACAACACAGGATTTCTGGTATGCCTGGGTGAATCGATTAGAGTTTGATTTTGCTGATCTTTCTCCTGAGATGATTGACCTTTTTAAGACCTCTCTTTTAGTAATGCGTACGCACGTTGATAATACGGGGGCTATTATTGCCTCGGGAGATTCTGAACTTCTGCGTTATGGACGGGATAATTACAGTTATGTTTGGCAACGTGATGCGGCGTTCGTCGCGCAAGCTTTTGATCGGGCTGGTTTTCATGGAGTATCTCGAAAGTTTTTCGAGTTTTGTAATGAAGTGATAAGCGATGAAGGTTATTTTTTCCATCGATACCGTTGCGATAAGTCGCTGGGAAGCTCTTGGCACCCCTGGATTTCGCAGGGGCGTCGCCAACTTCCAATACAAGAAGATGAAACAGCACTAGTGCTTATCTCTCTTTGGAAACATTATGAATATACCAAAGACTTGGAGTTTATTGAAAGTGTTTATAACTCACTTATCAAAAAATCAGCCAACTTTGCGTTGGGTTTTCGTTCGCAAACCCACCTTCCTTTTCCCAGTTATGATTTATGGGAAATGAAATACGGAGTGCATGCATTTACCGCTTCAACAGTGGCTGCGGCTTTGGAGTCTGCAGCTAATTTTGCCGAGCTACTAGGTAAAGAAAAGGATCGGACAGAATTTCTCCAAGGATCGAAACAAGTTCAGGCCGCTATTAAAAAGTATTTTTACAATGAACAAAATCATTATTTTTACAAATCTCTTGACTGGCAAGATGAGGCCATTTTGCATGATGAAACAATAGACAGTAGTAGTTTTTACGGATTTTTTAAGTTTAATATTTATGAGGCTGGAGAAGACAAAATGCAAACAGCTTTCTCGATTCTGCAAAAGCAACTTAAATGTAGAAATGGTGGAATGGCGCGTTTTGAAGCTGATCAGTATTTCCGTATGAATGAAAGTTGTAATGGTAACCCTTGGATTATTACAACGCTTTGGGCCGCTCAATATAAGATTGCCGTCGCCGGATCAATTGCAGAACTTCAGGAGGTTAAGACTGATCTGGAATGGGTTCTGCAAAGTGCCCTGGATACAGGAATTTTGCCAGAACAGATCGATCCAGACTCGGGAAAACAGATCTCGGTAAGTCCTCTGGCTTGGAGCCATGCCGAACTAGTAACAACCGTTGTTGATTATTTAGATAAGTATAAATTATTATCAAAATGAATAGTCCCTATTTTTTGTTTGATATTGGTGGAAGCCGAACTCGAGTTGCAACAAGTTTTGATGGTAAAAATTTAACGAACGTTCATATTTTTAGCACACCAAAAAATTACGATGAAGCACTTTCACTTTTAGGAAAGACCGCCAAAGAAATGGTTGGTGGAAAAATAGGTTTAGCAGTTGGGGGAGTACCTGGGCAGATTGATAAACGGGGAAATCTTTATGCTTGGAATAATTTAAAGCCTTGGTCTGGCAGTAGTATTGAGCCGGATCTTCGCGCAAGGCTTGACTGCCCAGTTAAGCTTACTAATGACACTGCTTTAGTGGGGCTGGGCGAGGCAGTTTATGGCTCTGGAAAAGGCAAAGAAATAGTTGCCTATGTAACTATTAGCACAGGTGTAAATGGTGTTCGAATTGTTAATAAACAGATAGACGCTTCAGCGCGTGGATTTGAAATTGGTAGGCAAATTATAGATTGTCGGTCAAGTAAAAACTGGGAAGAAAAAGTTTCGGGAATGTTTCTTGCCCAAAATCACGGTAAACCTGCTCGTAATATTTCGGATGATAACGTATGGAAGCGGGTTAGCCACAAAGTTGGGATAGGGCTAGTTAATGTCGCGCTTTTTTGGTCGCCTGATGTTATTGTGCTCGGGGGTGCGGTAACTCAGAGTCTTGACCTAAAGATGATAAAGAAGGTATTTAAAAACAACCTCTCTCAATATGAGACAGACATAGGAATTAAAAAAACAAAACTTCGACAGGAAGCCGGGCTAAGGGGGGCTCTATATCAGGCCTTGACTTTGGCCTGAAAAAGCCGGTAAGATGGCCACAGTGGCAATAGTAGATATTACTGACCAGGATTTTCAGACTAAGGTTTTAGATTCTTCAAAACCTGTTCTTGTTGATTTTTGGGCTCCGTGGTGTGGTCCGTGTAAATTGGCAGCTCCGGCTCTTGAAGAACTTTTGGAGCAATATAAAGAAAAAATTGACATTGTTAAAATTAATGTTGACGAAAACCAGCAAAATGCACAATCCCTTGGAATAATGTCTATACCAACAACTGTGCTTTTTAAACAGGGTGCCGAAATTGGAAGACAGATTGGTTTTACTGGAAAAGAAGCTTTTGAAGAGCTTATTAAAAAAGGAATTTAAAAGGGGGTGATATTAGATGAATGATCAAAATCAAAATAGCAATGATGCTAATATGACAGACCCAACACAACCTGCAGCGCAGCCAAATGTTGTAGAAACACCGCAAGCTGGTGGTGTGCCAACTCCTGCAGCTACTCCTGCACAAGGTGTTCAGCCCACTCAGCCTGCAAGCGAGCCGGCCTCAGCGCCAACTCCTGCAGCTGTTAATCCGCAAATGGGTCAACAGCCAGTTCAAACACCTGAAGAAAAAACACAGGATAATGTTTAATTTAAGGTTTAGTAATAATTCAGGGGCGTTTTGTCGCCCCTGATTTGTGTTATACAATAGTTAGCATGAACAACAAACAGACTTTTGCACCATATCCAAACAAAAATGAGCCTTGGGACACGGTTATTGTTGGCTCTGGCCCTGCAGCTTTAACTGCGGCGATTTATACTACTCGTGGTGCTGCTAGCACGCTTATTGTTGGTGGTAATAATTGGGGCGGACAATTGATGCTTACGACCACAGTTGATAATTTTCCAGGTTTTTCAAAAGGTATTGAAGGCCCTGAACTTATGGAGCGAATGCGTCTGCAAGCAGAACGCTTTGGTGCTAAGTTTATTGGTGAAGATGCTACTGAAGTTAATTTTGACAGCAAACCATTTAAGATCAAAACTGCCAACGAGATTTATCTGGGAAAGTCTATCATTCTAGCAACCGGAGCGGTGACAAAATGGCTTAAGGTTCCTGGGGAAGAGCGGTTGCGCGGTCGGGGGATAAGCTCTTGTGCTCCCTGCGACGCGCCGTTTTTTAAAGATAAAAAAGTGGTCGTAGTTGGTGGCGGTGATAGCGCCATGGAGGAGGCTCTGGTTTTGACCAAGTACGCTAGTCGCGTTTACCTTGTGCATCGGCGAAATGAATTTCGTGCCAGCCAAGCCATGCAAGATCGGGTTGGTGCCAATGATAAAATCGCTGTTGTTTGGAACACGCAAGTTGTTGAAGCTTTAGGCGAGCAAATGCTTGAAAGTTTACGTTTGAAAACTGCTGTTAAACAAGATGATTTTGATGAAATTTACCGTGAATCTGGGGGTGAAAATCTAACAGAGAAAGATGGGGGGTACGCTTGGGAAATGCCAGTGGGGGGAATGTTTGTGGCCATTGGCCACAAACCGGCGACGGAGATTTTTAAGGGCGACATAGAGCTTGATGAAAAAAATTATATTAAGCTTTCTCCTAAAACAGAATTTAATACAACAACAAATGTTGACGGCGTGTTTGTAAGTGGCGATGTGCATGATCGCACTTACCGCCAGGCGGTTACTGCGGCCGGCTTCGGTTGTATGGCCGGAATGGAAGTACTTAAATACTTAGATAAAGATACTCCGAGTTGGTGATTATTTTAATTTGGAAATAAGCTCGTAGCCAACTACAGCGGCGGTCCCCCAAACATTGAAAGAATTATTAATGCCATGCATAGGAAGCTCGATTGCTTGGTCAGAAAGCTTCATTACTCTGGCAGAAATACCTGTTGTTTCGTGTCCTAAAATTAATGCAACCGGAAATTTGGGTTCTAATTTTTTATAATTTATAGATTTTTGACTTTGTTCGATAGTGATAATTTGATAGCCATCAGCTTTTAGTTTTTTTACACATTTGGTAGTGGTGGGGAAGTGTTGCCAGGGAACCCAGTTTTCAGTGCCCACGGCGGCTTTGTGAATGCGGGAATTGGGCGGGGTTTCCATTTTTCCACAAAGGTAAAGTTTTTCGGCGGCCAGCGCGTCGGCCAGCCGGAACATAGAGCCCACGTTGTAAGTGTCTAAAATTTCATCCAAGACGAACACTAGGGGATTACGCTTAATTTGTTTGATTTGTGTTGGGCTAGGACTGCTTTCTCGCAAGACCTTGGCTTTGAGCTTGTGCATCAATCAGAATCTTACCCCTTGAGCAGCCTTTGTCCATTTTTGTTCATCCCTGATGGTTTCAGTCCAAGAGAGTATGCCTGCTGGATTATATGTTTTAACCCATCTAGGTATAGATGCTTTGTCTTTTCTCGCCAGCCTTATTCCTTTAAACGTACTCACATGTACAATTACCCCATCTCCTTTGGGAGGAAGGAGCCTTGGGTCTGGTTCATATTCTTCTGTGAGAATAAGTACGAGTTCGTCTCTATAATTTGGGTTTCGGTTGAGAATTCCGATAATAGCTTCACATAGCTGGCGATGAAGATAACCAGAGCGTTTTTCTCCAGGTTGTAGAGGAGGAAGTAGGGGTTTAACTTTTTGTTCCCAGTAAGCATAACCTCTCTCAGTTGGCGGCTCGCTTATATCGCTTGGTTTTATGGGCAGCTGTAAAACATGCTCTTTACCCGAATCAATTACTCTTTGGGCCGTATGATTTACTAAATCGGTGAGTGAGGGCGTGTTTTTTCTTTCGACTGAATCCTCAGCAGTCATAGGGCAAATTTATCATGTTTTTATTTCTATGGCAAATTAATAAAAACCCGTGTAGTTGGGGGTAAATCTAATTTGGTTCATGAGGTGGTAGTTTGATCCAGAGGATCACTTTGACCCCAATCAATAACTTCGAGTTCGGAGTCTAATAGTATTTTCCTTAAAAAAGCAAAGTCCTGTCCATCTGGAATGTTGTCATACCCAATTTTTATATCTAGGGTAATCGTTGGCTCAGGCTCTATCACGTTGGCCTTAAATACTAATTGATTAAAAAGTTTGTCCATCAACTGTTGCTATATACTGCGCTTTAGGGAGGCATGTCCAATAAAATCTGAGTCATCTCGGGCACTCTTTAGACATCTGCCATGCTGGGTTTTAGCGTTTCGGACTAGCAAATGTTAACTACCTTGGTGCTGCCCGGCAGGGATTCGAACCCCAATTAGCGGTTCCAAAGGCCGCTGTCCTACCATTAGACGACCGGGCACTGTGGTCGGGCAATGAAGTATATTTTAACATAAGTTGAAGCCAGATTAATTCACGAATCCATTTAAAGGTAAAAGCTGTCGAGTGGGGGTTGTGCAGATTTCAGGATTAACCTCAATCTGTTGCGCAGGTAAAATAACACCAATATCTCCAAATCTTTGTGCGATTTCTGATTCAGATATTTGTGCCGGACGAACTATGCTATAGACAGGCAGATCATTCCCGGAGCTTATTAATGCAACGTCTTTATGCCAGAATAAATATCGATACCCAAACTCCACGCCTATTGGGCCAATGTAATTAATGGCTACGCAAGGATAGCTGTTTTCTGCTGCATCTTGGGCTATAAAAGCCACCGCAGCTGATTTGTCTTTGTATTCGCCAACAGCCCGGGTGTTTTTAAGAAATCCATATGAGCTGAATATTGAAAAAGCAGCGATAATAGCTAAGATGATTTTTGTTGTCTTGCTGTGTGCAAGCTTTGATAAAGCAACAGCGGATACAATAATAGAGAGCATCAAAAGATTGTTGAAATAATATTCAGTTAGAGCACGTTTGGAAAAAAAGTGAATAACAAATTGACTTCCAACCCAAATTGTAATCAGTAGGGTTTCGCCTCGAGCAATGATTTTTTTGAGATAGAAAATGAACAGTGTTGCTGCAGCTATTATTAATCCAAATGGAAAAATGCGTTTTTGAACGAATGGTTCCAGCAGTACCCGATCAATATTTTTGGCGATGACATAAAGTTTGTAATAGCCTGTTCTGACTTCTGCATACATGCCTCCCGAGTAAGAGGCGGTTAGAAGTGCTTGAGTTTGGGAAAACCCATGACGCATTTCAAAAACTACGAGAGGGGTTAGTAATGCAAAAGCTATGAGGCCAGATATTAATAAATACTTTGTGTTTTGTTTTTGTATTTTTTTAAATGATTTTTTGTTCATAATCATGGCAATGGGCAAAAGCAAAAGCAGGGGAACAAAGGCAATATGAATGTGCCAGATTAAGGCGATTAATACGACAAGAACAGGCAACACCTTGAAATTGCTACGGGAAAAATGAACAAGCACCCAATAAAACCAGACGATCCAAAGCAGAGTTGGCTGTGTGGGAACAACCCAGCGGTCCAACATAAAAACAACAGGGGAAACTGCATAAACAAAGCTGGCAATGATCCCTGCTTGTTTGCTGTAAAGATCATTTGTTACCCAATAGATGCTTACCAATGTTGCCATGGAGATAGTGGTTATGGGGATGAATACTGCTAAGGGATTCATGCTGAAAACAAAAAAGAAGATGGCTAAAACGTAGTAATACAAAGGACCAATAAAAACTCCAGTGATGCTGGTTTCCTGGCCAATAAGCCGTGGGTGATGATCGACTAAAATATCTTTAATAATAAAGTTTTGCAAATCTTGTTCGTGTCCATAGCCGTAAAGAGCGCTGAAACGCCAGGCACGAAACAAAAACCCCAGTATTAAAATCAGAAGAATGGGGTAGTGTTTTGATAAAAAAGGTTTCACTGAAGTTATTCTAGCATTGATGAAACAAGTTTTTTGTATAAATTGCGTCGAGCGTGATAATTTAGTAAAATAGCTAAGTCACGGCCCCGTAGCTCAATGGCAGATCCGCCAGCTGGCGGACTTTTAAGCTGATGGTTACAGTTTATGCTTTATATAATCAAACCAGAGACAAGATTTATATAGGTATTACGGCTAATCTAGGAAAGAGGATTGCCCGACACAACAGGCAATTATCTTGTAAAAAAAGTAGTTTTACATACAAAAATAGTGGAAATTGGAAATTGATACACAAAGAAATATATAATAATCGAGCTGAAGCTCTTAAAAGAGAAAAGCAGCTTAAGTCATATCAAGGAAGAAAATTTATAAGAAGTAAATGTATTTAGGCCCCGTAGCTCAATGGCAGAGCAACAGCCTTTTAAGCTGATGGTTGAAGGTTCGAGTCCTTCCGGGGTCACAATTTTCATAAGTGCCATTATAAATGGCCCCATCGTCTAGCGGCTAGGACACCACTCTTTCAAGGTGGGAACCGGGGTTCGATTCCCCGTGGGGTCACAAGTTACTTTTTCTCACCCCGAACTTCTGGGTGTAAAGCTCCTGTAGCAGGTGTTGTGGTAGGTTCAGATGTATATCTAGTTTGTTTGGTATGTACTGGATTTCTTGGGTTTTCCTGCCTGCTATAGCGTCCTTTTTAGTTACTGGCCTTGAGTACACTACCACCTGTCCTATTAATTGGTGAATCAGCATATACAGCTCCTCACGGTCTTTTCTCAGCTCCTCAATCAACCCTTCATATTTTAATGAAAACAGCTCAAAGCTCTTGAAATACCCCTCAGACACACCAATCTGGCTTAATCGGTAGTCGATCTCATCTAATGTTTGCTGATACCGTTTTTCATCCTGATCTAGTTCCTTCATTCTCTCTGCAAGTTGGTCATCGGTAATATGTCCATCCTCGTGCTGCTTTCTCACCCTTACACGCCGAGCTGGTACTTTATTTAACAAGTCCATTATCTTTTCTCTGCGTTTTTGTTGGAGTTTCTGGTCTTTTCTGGTTGAGGCAAGCTCCTGATGATAACGGTAGACTGTGCTTGGGTTTTGAATCAGGTCAATGACAAAATCAGCCACATATCTTTCTATTTCCTCTGCTGGAATAGGTAAGGTAGTACAGATTTGACTGTACTTTTTGCGGTTCTTTCTCCCACACTTGTAATAGTAGGAAAGTTGATCTTTATTGATTCGTTTTTTATCACCAATCCAACTGGTAAGATCATCATTTTTGCTTGGCAAGCTTCCGCACTGATGACATCTGAGCAAACCTGATAATAGATAAATATGCTCCACTTTTTGTTTTTTGTTAAGTGATATTTTCCTGGTGTACTTTTCCATCTCCCTCTGAGCCATTGAAAACACCTGTTTTGTGATAATTGGAGTGTGTCTGCGGTCTGAGATAGTCCATTTATCCCTAGGTAATTGTTTGCCGTCCTTTGACTTCAACACATAGTAGATTCCTATGTATATTTCATCGCTGAGGATAGATTTTATAGTTCCCGGCCTCCAGAAATGATCCTCATTGGTTTTGTTGCTTTTAGTGCCTGAGTGTTTTCTATGGATAATGGCTGAGGCGTTAGGTGAGGGTATTTCGCTTTCAGTTAAGTAGTTGGCAATCTGCTGAGGGTTTTGTTTTTTGAATACAAACAAATCAAAAATCTCTTTTACAACCTTTGCCTCCACTTCAAACGGCTGTAAGTATTTGTTCTCATCTTTGATGTATCCAAACTTAGCATTTGCACCCATCACTACGCCTTTTTTGACTGCGCTTTCTCTACCACTGGCTGTTCTGTGTTTTATGTTTTCCAACTCTAGCTCAGAGATAACGCCTAAAATACCAAGCATTGCTCGGCCAAATGGGGTGGATGTGTCTACGCCCTCAGTAGCTGACACAAACTCAATCCCTTCTTTGCCAAGGTGGGTAGTAATATCAAGCAGTAGCTTTAATCTGCGAGCAAATCGATCAATCTTGAATACAGCTACCATATCAAATGGCTTTTTACCTTCTGGCGCATTTGCTAAATCTTCCATCATTCTGGCGTATGCTGGACGCTCATCGGGTGGTATTGTGCCACTGACACCATCGTCAACATAGACATATTGCTCTCCAGCTTTTACCATTGCTGGTCTGCCATCCTCTAACTTACCTCGGGTATGCACCAAGCTCTCCAGTGCTTCCATTTGCACGTCTAGGCCGTGTTTTTCTACCTGATCTTCAGTGGATACTCTCAGGTAAAACGCCACTCTCGTCTGTTTTTCTGGTATTCCTATGTTCATTACTGTTTCCTATGAATACATAAATAGTTCTGGGTAATGTATTCTTATTTATTCTAATACTTTTACTGCTGTTTGTATCATAGGAAAAACGACTGAGGTCGTAAGTTGACAACTCATTCCTCGATTAAACTCTGGATTGTTAAAGTGCAAGACTAAAAACGAAAAATGCGACCTGAATATCTGGACATATTTCCAGTTTCGGTCGCATTGTATTGCTTGTATCAGTATATCAAGTTCTGGCTGTATCCACAATCTTTTACCAGTCTTGTATCGTTACGCTTTTACCGGCTACAACTCCTAACTCTGTACCGTATTTTCCTATGATATTGACCAGTGTTTCCTCGTAAGATTCTGCATTGATGATGTCATCGGCTGACTGAATGTCTGGTTTATTACTCGTAAGCTCATTTGCTTCGAGTGATATGTTCAGCCTCTGAATAAAATCCATAGATAGTTTGATGGCCTCCAAATACTGTTTACTTAGTCTGGTGTTATTCTCATCTTTTGACAGGGATTTAACCCACTGATAGCGGATGGTGGGCAGATCATAGGCTAGGAATCGCTTAAGGTGATCTACAGCCACATTTTTGACTTCAACTGTATTCAAATCATTCTCTGATTCCTCAGGCTGCAAATACCTCCTTTTGTAGTTGTAGAGTGCTGAGGATGAGGGTAGGCTGAGCTTAGGATATTTCTCAGAAAGCATGTCAATCACACTCGCTGGTGATTCACCTACTAAGAGCAGTGAATCAATCTTATCCCTAATAAAGTTTGGTAGTGCGTGAATACTGGTCTTATACCCCAATTGCTTGATCTTGGCTCCCTTGATGGGATCGCCATTGGTATGTCCTGATAACTGTTTTGTATTTTTCATAAACCTGTAATTATTTTATCATTTTAGCTTTGTATTGAACGTTTTATGTGCCTAAACCTGCAAGTCTTGGCGAAGCCTATAGTCTTGACTTTTAAGGCATAGTTTGGTATACTTCCTCCAGAGTTTAGTCGAGAAGTGAGCGCAAAATGCTGCGCTTTATTTTTAGACATACGCTCTTTTCTCTTGCACATTTACAACTTGCGGATAGTCTATATTACCTCCTTTTATTCGAGTGGGTAGCACTCTGTGCATTTTGTGCCTAGAGTGCTGCTCATTCGAGTAGTCACACGTAAGTGTGAATCTTTCTGAAAGTCGAAGGTCAAAAGGAGTAACAACATGCAACTCACAACCGAAATCGTCAAGCGCTACGTGGGCGGACAGTTGGAGATTCAAAACTCCAACGAAGGATACCTTTACCGCGGCGAGGTCGAACGCGCCTGGGTGGAGGGCAGCGACCTGAAGGTCAGGTTTAAGTGGCTCGCCAAGATGGGCGACGATGGTAAATGGCATACCGAGGACAACCTCGACTACGCCGTCAGCCTAGAAATCACTTCCGTCAGCGAGATCGGCGACAATCGCATCCACTACAGCGTAATGTACGTCTGGGAGAGCGGTACGTTTTTCCCGCCTGATGGCAGCAAGCTCGATCCGAACAAGGTCGTCGGTCTGCAAGTGGCGTGACAATCACGACAGTATCACCGGCAAACTCGAAAGAGGCAGCGAATGCTGACGGAAACCCCGTTATCGGTTAACTAAACGTGCAGCAGGCGCTGGACGGTAAACTTAGCGGACATCCGCAAGCAGCAACCTCGGTCGCAATGTGTAACAACCGTCTAATGACGAGTAAAGTGAGAAGTTGTCGATTGTGTCAAAACAATCACAGCTGTGGACACAATCCACATCTCTCATTTTTCTCATCAGTTCATTAGGCGGTTTTTTCTTGGTCTGAAACTCTCATTTTCGTATGAAGTCCGTGCAGTGTTTGTTGTTCTATACTAAGGCTGGATGATATCTGTACCTCGAGCTTTTTAACTCCAGTTTTGTTAGTTGGAAAGTTAATAGGTTTGACAGGAAATACTACTTTTACACCTGGTTCCTGCTCTAGCACTATACCAGGCGACAATACTTCTCTCATTACTATATCGATGGATGGCAGCCTGTCTATTTCCTCCTGCGTTTGGGTCTTGGGATATTCCCTTGGCTCGCTTAATCCTTTTGGTGGTTTGAATGTCATTACTACCTATTCTACGAAATATCTTATCTAGATCATAGTGTGTGAATACCAGGTTAAACTTATCCTGATACTCGGCAGGGATTTGTTGTACACTATCCGTTAGTTCTGGGTGCTTAACAGTTTCCCACAAATAAAAATCTGTGGGGCAAATATTTCTATCTGCCCCTGGAGGCGTTCAGACAAGAGCGGGTTTTTCAATTTCAACGATAAATCCACTGCCAAAGAGGGCGTTTACTACATCCTGTGAGGACATAAAAACGTAGTAAAGCCGGCCTTTGCTATTTGCGCTACTCAGTTTTTCTTGCGGCAGCAATCTTTTTAGATACGAGATTGCCTCAGAGTCATCGCATTGAATTTCGACGTAACTTCCAATTTCCGGATTGACCCGTTCTAAGACAGTGATTTTAAGTGCTTGTGGCTTGGCCATGACATCCTCCTTATGTCTGGTGACCTATAAGGGTATTCTATCCTAATAATTAAAAAACTCAAAAGAAAGAATATTAAATTTATCATTTTTGTTTTATACTTCAAATGTTTGTTGCACACATAAAATATAGGAGAGGGACAATGAACATAATCCTGTCAGATTATGTGGTTTTGAGTGATAGAACGGTCGGCGAGTGCGGCACAGTTTTTACTTCACTGAAACGCTACAACTCTCATCGCTGGTTTTTCAGCGAGAGGTGGTTTAGTCCAAAATTACTCAAATACACTGGTCCAGGTTTTTTTGTTGAAACTAGGCGTGACCACTTGCTCGTTTTTGACACAAGTGGAGATCGGGTGGATAGAATTCACCAAAGGGATGTTTTCAAAGTCGAAGACTGCTTCTCTGGCTTGAGAACGGTCGTTACGATCGACGCAGGAAAAGACGGCTGGCTGTTGGACTTGCCCTGCGAGAACGCCGTGGCAGAGAGGCTAATTAGATTAGCCCGAGGGTTGTCTGTTTTACAAGACATGTCTACTTACTATCGTGTTTCTCCGAAACATGAGGGGTGTAAGTTCATGTTGGTGCGTGGTCGAGAACCTCAAGAATTTGCGGTGATCGATCCAAGAACTCAAAAAGTTGTTCGTGCCTGGGTACGTCAACCTTTTGCATACGGCGCGTACATTGATATGGAAGAAGATATTTTCTTCCCAACAGGAGATTCAATTTGAGCGCCGCAGATTATAGGGCCGGGTGTTTTTTTAAAACAAATATCGCCCGGCTCTTGTTAAATTCGCGAAATTTGTGTTTATGCTATATAATACGTTTAGTTTGTGGAATGGTGTGCCATCCCCAAGCTCCCGATGGTGGT